>MTKZ01003139.1_pt2 | contig 71194 bp, 88 predicted proteins | sample 1042781 | NCBI WGS metagenome assembly MTKZ01 (sample SAMN06212207, study PRJNA360539) | anaerobic digester metagenome | biome: Wastewater treatment plant; material: sludge; isolation source: anaerobic digester fed with sludge from wastewater treatment plant | place: Denmark: WWTP Viborg ... | reverse complement strand
GGCACGTGCAATGGCCACCCTCTGCCTTTCGCCACCTGAAAGTTCAGTAGGTTTTCTTCCAGCTTTGTTCTCAAGTTTTACATATTCAAGGAGTTTCATAGCCCTCTTACTCATCTGGTTGCTTTTATACCCGTTCCCGTACATTGGTATAATCACGTTCTCCATAACTGACAGGTTGGGTATGAGATTGTGTAATTGGAAAATGAAGCCAATCTCTTTAGAACGGAACTCGCTTAGATCTTTTTTATGCATTAGGTCGTTACCGGCAACAGTTATCAGACCGTCATCAGCAGTGTCAAGTGCTCCGATCATGTTCAAAAGGGTGGACTTTCCAGATCCAGATGGTCCTATTATGGATACAAATTCTCCTTTCCGGATTTGAATGTCAATCCCATTTAAGGCTTTTATCTTCCCTTTATCATATCCCTTTTTTAGATTAGTAATTTCCACAATGTTTCTATTATTCATAGCGCAACGCCTCCGTTGGGGGTAGTCTGCTAGCCCTTATAGCAGGGTATAATCCTCCAATTAAGCCCACAATCACTGCAATTCCCAGGGCCCTTAAAGCCAAGTCAGGAGTGAAGACCAGGTCTAGAGGAGTTTCAAATAAGTTAATTATTACTTCAATTCCAACTACTCCCAGAACGATTCCCACCATACCTGCAAGTAATGTTAATACAACGGATTCCCCCAATATCATTGCCAAAATCCTTCTACTTTTCCATCCAACTGCTCTAAACACACCAATCTCTCTGGTTCGTTCGAATACAGACATGATCATAGTGTTAATAATTCCTATTCCTCCAATGATAATTGCCAGGAGGGATATGGCCATTGATGCGGTTTCTACCATCTGTAAACTATCATCAGCTTTTTGGAAATCTTCAAGTGATGCTATAGTGGTTAATTCTCCAGGGTAAGCTTTTTCAACTGATTTAGATACTGTTTTTAAATCTGCGCCCTTGTTGATCTTCACATAGATCATGTCCACCTTTCCTTCATTTTCATCCATGGACTGGAGTTTTTTCAGGGACAATGCACCAATAGAATCCAGTTCCTTATTTCCGACTTCAAATATTCCGGTTATAACGTATTTGTTGCCGTTAAAAGTTATTGTATCTCCCACTTTCTTTTTCAGCTTCTCTGCAGCCAGTTTGCCCAGTATTAGCTCGTTCTTGTCATCGGCATATGCAGTGCCCTTTATCATCTTGGCACCCAACATATTCAGATCCGCGGATTTGATTCCGGCAAAACCCAACTGGTTGCCATCTACCATCCTACTGCTAGTATACACACCTGCAGCCTGTTTAACACCATTTAATTTGTTTATTTCATCGATCCTTTGATCTTTAATGCTGTATGAACCTGATGCTGATTCTGAAGTGGTGTTTTTCATAACGACAAAATCAGCTCCGCCAGTCATTAATTGCTCTTCAACACTTGCTTTAAGCCCTTCAGTTACCATACCCAGAGCAACAATAGTAGCGATTCCAATAGCGATTCCAAAAATCGCTAAAGCCAGCCTTGCTCTGTTTCTGAAAGGATTTTTAGCTATAAGTTTTGTAAATGACATACTACTCACCTATTTAATTGATTCAAATTATCAAAAAATTCTGTTTAGTTATTATTATCAAAATACGCCGATAAAAATGATTTTTTTATATTATAAAGCTTTTCTAACTATTTTATCAAACTGATAATTATTCAAACCAGGATTTCCCTCAAGGAAGGATTACTAGTAGGCGGTATAAGCGAAACACATTCCTTTATATACGAAACCCTTCCTTTCATTGGGAGATCGTGATTTTTTTTATTCCTTTTATTTTTTCATGACTTTCCAGATTACCTCCTTTTCAATAATTCATGTTGTTTGTAATCAAATGTTAGATTAAACCTTTAAAAATAGTTTTTTCCAAAATTTCCCCATAATTTCCCCATTTTTTATTCTAATTATCTCGTATTTCCCTACAAATTTCACCCAAATTCACCCAAAATTGGGAAAATATCGTATCCTGAAGAACAAAATAATAAGATTTAAAAAATATTTAAAGTGTTTTTTCAAATATTTACAAAATATAAGTTATAATTAAGAAAAAGAGAATATATTATCTCAAATTTTAAAGAATAAGGATAAAAAAAGAATTAATGAATCAATTCTAGAGGAACTTCCTTTGGCATTTCTTCGTCAAGATAATAGATCTCAGCCTCAGAACCTCTGAATTCTAACCATATCTGCAGGAAAGTGGTGAAGTTTGCTTCCATTTTATCTGAAAGGAAATACAATGCACCGTATCCCCGACCAGTAGATGTGATAATATCCTTTTTCTCTAAAATTTCAATATGATACTTGATTGTTTTATAATTTAGAGAAAGTATTTCTGCTAGTTGATTGGCATTGTAAGGTCTTCTTTTTAAAACGTCTATAATTCTAGCACGATTTATTCCACCTTTAGTGCCAGCCAACAATTCCCAAAGAATTTTTTTCACCATAAAGACCCCCAAATAAATAATTGTTTCTAAAATCGTTATCTACGTCCTTTAATAATCTCCAAATTCATTTTCAGGTATTTAATTGCTAAACCATACAACCATCGGGTAACATAATACATTCCAGCTAATAGTGCCAGACCCAATATGGTTAAACCAATACCAACCAGTATTCCTCCAAAAACGTTTAACAATCCATCACCTATTATAATATTAAAATTGTACTGTGGAATCAGTGGCTGTATAATAGAAGCCAGAGTTATATAAATGCCACCGAAGACCATTGCCCCACCAAATACAAACAATGTTAATAAAATTGCAACCAAAATCATTGCAGGTACTGCAACGAATATGAGATTAAAAATTCCAAGTCCTGTGGCAGCCAGTACTGCTTCAAACATACTGCCAGCAGACTGTTTATCTTCTGCTTTTCTAACCATGTATTCAGCTTTGATCTGCTTGGCAACTGTTTTTGGATTCCCTAAGGCTTCTGATATTTCTTCCTCAGTTCTACCCTTTTCCAGACCAATCATGAAATGTTCTTCATAATCCGAAATTATGTCTTCCTTTTCCTCCTTTGGCAGTTTTCTAAGGAGTTTAGTGAGTTTTCCAATATATTCGTCCTTATTCATCCTTAATATCCCCCAAATTATTCACAACATTAGGGTGCAATAAACTATTAACACCAATAGCAAAATCATCCCATTCCGCCACCAAAGCATCCTTTTTTTCTTTCCCCAAATCAGTTATCCGGTAATACTTCCTTGGTGGCCCATCTTGAGACTCTTTTAAATATGAGATCACCATTTTTTCCTTTTTTAACCTTTTAAGAAGAGGATAAATAGTGCCCTCTGAAATGGAAATGCTCTTTGAGATTTCATCTACCATTTCATAACCATAGCAGTCTTTTCTGTCAAGTAGGACTAAAACAAGAAGTTCTAGCACTCCTTTTTTAAATTGTGTATTCATAATTATCACTGCATCTTACAAGGTACTGTATAATGCAAGGTACTATTTATAGTTATGGACCCTAATACTCCAATCAATCTGGAAAAATAAAAGTGACCAAATTAATAAAAAAGACAAAATAAACCCATAAAAAAAGTGTTATAACATAACATAGTCATCATCCACTAAATAATAAGAATAAAAAACTAAAAATGCAATAAAATAAAAATTAGCATACTAAAAGGAGATTTTGATCAAGAAGTATTGATTAACATATCATTATTACTTCAGATAATCCAATGTGGATGCCTTAGATTTAACAATAACTTCTGAATTCTCCTTAATTACGTATTCACTAAGACCTATCTTTGATTCAGGGTTGTCCCAGTGATATGTGTATCCTAATCTTGTCCAAGGAAATCGATTTGCGAAATAGGAATCTATGGCGTTGTTAATGAACCATTCTTTATACTTCAAATCGGTGTTAGGTGGGAAACGCAACTGACTAACAGTGTCGTTAATTTCATTATCAGCTGAAGGTCGGAATAGATCACCAGGTTTAACCCATAATTCCACGAAATATGAGTTATTTGTATCTGGAGGTATACCTAAAAGCTGGGAAACTTGTAGTTTTAGGTCTTCACTAGTTGTTGGATGACTGGTAAAGCAATTCTTTAGTTCAGGATAGACCGTAACCCAAGTATCACCCCACGAAGTTCTGACAGTTTCTCCCACTGGATAACTGGAGGGATACTTTGTCCATGTAACCATTAAAACCCTTTTATCCTCACCTTCACCCTGCCAGGATAAATTATTATTGGATTCGGCAATAGGGGTAAGATTTTTATCGATATCCCCCTCATTAAGAAGCATTGAATCGAATACAGCGATTTCATATGAAAATTCATTACATGAACACTGATTATTTAAGCATAAATTCGATGTAAATACCAAAAAAACTGCTATTAACACCGCACCAAGAATATAGAATTTATTTTCCATAAAACTCCCCTTAAATCTCTATGTAAATTCTATTATTAATAGATTGATGTGCCGTTCAATATTCAGCTATGATTAACATCTCAAAATCTTCAGCAGTCAATGGAACATCTCTACTGAAATCTCCCAATTTACATCCATAAATTTCAATTTTATTGAAATTAAGAGATTTAAGAAGCCACGAAATCTCTGAAGGAACATAGTACCTTTCTTCACATTCCAAAAATCTCTTATTACCATCATTATCAAGTACTTCATGGGTTGATCTATCCCTAAAAGTCATAATGTCGAATTTATACTCACCACTGACCTTTTCTATGCTGTTGGAATTTATAAAATCTTTAACATTATTATAAAGAGGGAATAATCCGTTTAACGCTGTGAATATAAATTTACCCTCTTTTTTAAGTGATCTGGCGGCACTTTCCAAAATCTGGAAATTCATTTCATCAGTTTCCATTAAACAGAAGGCACCTTCACAGATCATAATCACCAGATCAAACTGATTTTCAAATGGTAGGTTTCTGGCATCAGCTACTTCAAAATTCACTTCCACTCCAGTAATTTCTGCCTTTTCTCTGGCTTTATTAATCATCGACTCAGATAGATCTACACCTGTTACTGAATAGCCCCTTCTAGCAAGTTCAATGGCATGCCGACCAGTTCCACAGCCTATATCCAATATTTTAACATCTTTCTCATAATTTATTTCCTTTTCAATGAAATCAACTTCGCCCGCTGTTCCCTTGGTGAAATCTTCCTTATCGTATTCGTCTGCGTAGTTGACGAACATTTTTTCGTACCATTTTTTCATTAAAAAGATCTCCTACTCCTAATTCATATTATTATATGTCTAATGCCCCGGTCCAAATGCCAGAATTTCCTATGAACATTTCTAATATTCTGCAATAACCAGCATTTCATATTTTTCAGTGGTTAATTCATCATCTCTACTGAAGGCACCAATTTCACACCCATAAATACCAATTTCACTAAATTCAAGGGATTTTAGAAGCCACGTGATTTCGGATGGAACGTAATATCTTTCATTACAGTTCAAATTCATTATAGTACCATTATCGCCTTCGATTTCCAGCTGGTATTTGTCCCGGAAAGTCATAAGGTCAAATGTGTTTTCACTATTTTTTTGAGATTCAGAATTGGCATTTATGAAATCTTTAACTGAATGGAATAATGGAAACAGACCATTAAGGGTTGTGAAGATTAATTTACCCTTTTTATTCAGTGATCGGGCGGCGCTTTCCAGGATCTGGAAGTTCATTTCGTCAGTCTCCATTAATGGGAAGCCACCCTCACAGAGCATGATAACCAGGTCAAACTCTTCCGCAAATGGAAGATTTCTGGCATCCGCTTGCCTGAAATCTATCTCAAATCCAGCATTACTGGCGTTGTTTTGGGCTTTTTTTAGCATTTTCTCGGATAGATCCACACCAGTTACTGAATAGCCACGCTTGGTAAGTTCGATTGCATGGCGACCAGTTCCACATCCAACATCAAGTATTTTACAATTTTTATTGTGATTAATTTCTTTTTCTATGAAATCAACTTCTCCCATTGTTCCCTGCGTAAATGATTCGTCTTCGTATTTATCAGCGAAGTTGCTGAACAGTTCTTCGTACCATTGATTCATCGTGAAAATTCTCCTTAATATTTTATAATGTTCTTAGTAAGTTTACATGAGCATAATAGTTTTTTCCGGATTTAATCTTATAATAATCTGCTTGTTTTAATTTAAATAGCATTAGTTCGATTTATAACCTAAAAATCTTAATAATTTATTTTATTTTTTAACAAGGATAATATCCAGAGATTAAATAGGTTAATTGGCCTTAAAAAATTAATATAACCATATGATACCCCTAACTATAATCAAATATATTGTGCGATTATTTATTTTTTAATGAGAAATTTGTTAACATGTGTTTAATGAATCATCCATAAAGGTTGGTCAAACGAGAAAATTACTTAATTCTGGAATTCATAAGACTGCGCATGATCAAATCCTTAAATAACATTTTACAAACTATTTTAACAATTCAAATGATTTTTACGAGGCATTATTATTAGTATTTCCGTCATAACTTAAATATAAAACATATAGAACCCTTAATGACCTAAAAAAAGCCAATATTTAAATAGATGTTCCTAACAATGCATCATAATATAATCCTTACGTGAAAACATGTGGGTAGTTCTCATCATTATATTGTTAGCATCCGTTTTAGGTGTCTTAAAGGCAGCTGAAATTTTTGTTAATAATTTAGTAGATTTAGGGTCGTTTTTTGGAGTATCAGAAGTTGTCCTAGGTGTCACTGCCTCGGCTATTGGTACTTCCTTACCTGAGTTTGGTTCGGCGATGATCGCCATTTTAACTGGAAATCCTGATGTGGGTGTAGGTACGGTACTTGGTGCCAATATGTGGAATATTGGAGGAATACTGGGTATAAGTGCTGCTGTGACCGGGCCCATAGTATCCGGCAGGAATGCTATAAAAAGAGACGGATTTATGGCTCTGGCCACTGCCGCGATTTTATTAGCATTCCTAGTGATTTTCAAAGAAATCAATGCATTTGCAGGTTTAGTTCTCCTAGCAGCTTATGGAATTTATACCTATTTCCTAGTGGATAACCAAAAAAAGGAAAAAATAAAAAAAGAAGAAGATAAATTAAAAACTCATCACATATCACTAAATATACCTAAAAAAGTTTTAGGCGTTTTAATAGGCATTTTAGGCTTAGCTATTGGTTGTCGCGTTATTGTGTACTGTACTGTGGAACTTTCTGCAATTTTCTCAATACCGGCAATGTTTGCAGGAATTTTATTGGCATTTGGAACCACAAGTCCAGAATTTTTCACAGTATTAACTTCAGCCAGGAGAGGACTTAATAATTTAGCTATAGGAACGGTTTTAGGCAGTAATATATTCAACATAATGATTGGTCTGGGTGTGCCTGCCATATTAGCAACTGTGCCGGTGGAACATTTTGCCATAATATATGATGGCCCTGCACTTATTTTAATGACTTTATTACTCCTTTTGCTACTTTCAAGGAAAAATAAACTTTCAAGAAGAGAAGGAATAATACTAATAGGTAGTTATGTGATTTACATCTCATTAAGAACATTTATGACAATGTAATACTTACTCTCAATTTTATTCATCAAATATTCCACTTTCTATCTCATCTAGAAAGTTTAACAAGTTGTTTCTGACTATAACAAATGAAGGTCCGCCACCAAAATCTACACCTATTGTAGCTGCCTCAATAACTTCCTGTCTGGTTGGACCTGCCTTGACAGCATTATTAGCATGGTTTGCCAGGCAGGGTACACATTTGGTGGCTACTGCAGCTGTGACTGCCATTAGTTCCTTGGTTTTAACATCAAGAGCACCTTCTTTGAAATAATATTTTACCAACTCATTGAAACCATTGAATAAGTCAGGTGCTTCTTTTTCCATGCGTTCTCGATTTTCTTTTCTGTTTTTTAGAATTTCGGCTGCGGTTCTCATAAGATATCACTTTATTTAGTTTAATTTTTTTATTTATAAATAGTATTAAGTTAAATCGAATAAGCAAGTTTGGAGGAGATTTTAACTAATGATAGAGCTGGCAATTGCCGGGATCAGCTTAGGATTTTACTCTGGCTTCTCACCAGGCCCACTACTCGTCCTTGTAGCATCCCAAACACTAAAACATGGCTATAAAGAAGGGATAAAAGTGGCTATAGCACCATTAATTACTGATGTACCAATAATATTAGTCACCACACTATTCATATCCTTAATCTCAAAATATAATCTGATTTTGGGGATGATTTCGATTCTAGGTGGTTTTTATCTGGGATATCTGTCTTACGAAAGCTTCAAAACCAAAGGTCTTACCGTGAATATTGGAATTGATGAACCGAGATCGCTTCAAAAAGGAGCAACCGTCAATTTTTTGAATCCTTCCCCTTATATATTCTGGATTATCATTGGCAGCCCCATGCTGTTAACTGCTTACAATGAAAGTCTTATATCAATGTTTATATTTCTCGGAGGGTTTTATGCCTGTTTAGTGGGTTCAAAAATTGTTTTAGCATGCTTAATAGGAAAATCACGTGATTTTTTAACTGACAAACCCTATATTTACATAATACGGATTATAGGTTTAATACTCATATTATTTGCACTTTACTTCATTCATAATGGAATAAACTTGCTAATGATTGATTGATCTAAATGATCAAATAAACTTATTTTATCATTATATTAAAATAATACATCTTAGGGGATGAAAAATGGCTGATTGGATTTCTAAATTTAAATATGATCCCATAAAACCACTTATGGATTCACCGGATCTTGCCATAATTTATTTTACCAAAAGAGATTTACTACACGAGATAACTGAATCCATTAATTGTGTTTGGGATTTGCCTGAAGTTCAGAAAATACTTATAAAACAGCTTGATGATGGTTCATGGCCAGTCAAAGGTAAAAAAAATAAAAATTCAGGAGTCAAATACCCTTTAATTGAAACTTGGAAACATTTGAGGTTTTTAATCCAACAATATGAAATGAATAATACTCACCCTGCTATTAAGAAAGCTGCGGAGTTTATTTTCTCCTGTCAGACAGATGAAGGAGATATTAGGGGAATTTTAGCAACCCAGTACGCTCCCTACTATACTGGGGCAATAATGTACCTTTTGATTAAAGCCGGTTATGAGGACGATCCTCGTATCGAGAAAGGATTTAAGTGGCTTCTGGAAATGAGGCAGAATGATGGAGGGTGGGTTATTGGCAGTCCAGGCATGATTGGTCTTTCAAACATAACCCTGCTTGAAAGGAATGATCTAGTAACTAATAAAGCCAGGGAAACGATAAAAGCATTTGATAAATTTAAACCTTTCTCTGCCGCAGGCACCGGAATGGTTTTAAGGTCTTTTTCAGTTCATCCAACTTATAATAAATCTGAACAAGCTTTAAATGCAGCTCTGCTTTTAAAATCTAAATTCTTTAAAAAAGATAACTGGAACTCTTACCAACATCCTGATAACTGGATAAGATTCCAGTTCCCATTCTGGTGGACTAATCTGGTCTCAGCCATGGATTCCCTTTCTTTAATGGGTTTTCCAAAGGAAGATAAAGATGTGAAAATTGCTTTGAAATGGTTCATTGACCATCAAGAAGAAGATGGGTTATGGAAAGTGTCTTACTCAAGGATTCATAAGTTTCCAGATAATAAAAGAACCTTACAAAGTAGATTATGGATTACTTTAGCAATTTGCAGAATATTTAAGAGATTTTTTTGAAATTTTAAGGATGAATTCCCAATTGACATTATTTTCAATAAACTTAATAGTTAGTTTGATAAAACTAATTATACGGGGGAAATCATTTTTCAAAATGGTTTCAAAACACACAAAATAAGGAGATCCAACTATGGAACAGGTTGATAAAGAACGTTTTCACTCCAAAAATATGGCAGATGCATATGACCAAATGTGTCAGTTACTTGTACCTGGATATGACTTAATGCAGGATACTTTAATAGATTTTTTAAAATTCGAGAATATGGAAGATCTAATTCTTTTAGATTTAGGTGCTGGAAGTGGTATATTAATTGAAAAAGTATTAAAAGAATTTCCTAACTCAATTTGCTATTATTTGGATTTTTCAGATGATTTCATGAGTGTTGCCAAAGAAAAGCTGTACAAATACCAGGATCAAGTGACTTACATCAAATCCGAGTTTTGTGATACTTGGGAATCAGAGATTACTCAAAAACCAAATGTAATTACCTCAACATCAGCCATTCACCATCTTAGCAATGAAAATAAAAAGAAACTATATGAAAAATGTTATAATACCCTGGATGATGAGGGTTGGTTCTTCAACATTGATGAAATGAAAACTATCCGTGAGGAATCTCACCTCAAGAACCTCTATTACTGGGTTTATCATACTCAAAAGCAAAAAGAGAAACTTTCAGTTGATGAATTAGGTACATATAATGGTTGGATGGAAAAATTCAACACCTGGAAAGAAAGGAATATTGATAATATTCACCTTCCCAAAAAAGAGGGCGATGATATTCATGAATCTTTTTTAGTGCAGCTCGATTGGTTAGATGAAATCGGCTATCAGGAAACAGACATATTCTGTAAGTATTTCCTTTGGGGCATGGTTGGTGGGAAAAAAATTTAAACAGAACCCACCCCTTAAACGAAATCTTTATATTATGATTTTAGCAAAGTACCATTACTTTGATAGTTATCGAATTGTAAAATTGATCGTAGGAGCATCCGATGGACACCAAAAAAATGGCCAAAGTTTTCAAAGCCCTTTCAAACCCTAACCGGCTTGAATTATACATGCAAATCGTTAAACAGACTGAAGCTAGTTATGAAACAGATTGTGGATGTTTAATAAGTGATATTGCCAAATCGTTGAATATTGGTGCTCCCACCATATCTCACCATCTTAAAGAATTATCAAACGCAGAATTAATATTTACAGAAAGAAAAGGCAAGTATTTAGTTGCAAGAGTTAATGAAGAGATGGTTAATGAAGTTAATGAACTTTTAAAACTGCATTGCGGTGAAAAATAATTTTTTTCCAATAACAGTTCGAAAGTTGTCAAATTTTTGAACTATAACCTGACTCACGGGAGGAAGTAAAAATGAAAACCGCAATAATCTACAAATCCATCCATCATGGAAACACCAAAAAGATTGCTGAAGTGATGGCAAACACTCTAGAAGCTGATTTATTTGATTTAAAAGATTTTAATCATGATATGATTAAAGAATATGATTTAATTGGCTTTGGATCTGGAATATACTTTCAGGAACATCATCAAAAAATATTAAAATTCGTTGATGAACTACCAGCCATGGATAAAAAGGTATTTATATTTTCAACAAGAGCTGCCTTTTTACCATTTAGAAATCCTCTCAAATACCATATAAATCTTAAAAATAAGCTCAATAATAAGAATTTCGAGGTTATAGGTGAATTTACTTGTAGAGGATTAAGTACATATTATCGGGTGTTTCGGATGATCGGGGGTGTGAATAAAGGGAGACCCAATGAAAGAGATTTATTAAATGCTGAAAATTTCGCCAATCAAATAAAAGAGGAAAAATAATTAGGGTGATAAAATGGAAAAATCAGACCTATATCCAATCATATTCAAACGAAAGTCCATTAGAAAGTTCGATTTAACCCCCCTTGATGAAGACACACTAAATGAGATCAAAGACTACCTGAACACATTGAAACCGTTGCATGAGGATATTGAAATTGAATTTAAGATTATACCTCCGGATGTAGTTAAAAGAAGGATGATGAGAAAGGCACCACATTATATCGCCGCATTTTCAGAGATCAAAGAGGGTTACTTAACCAATGTGGGGTTCATGCTGCAGCAGATGGATTTATTCCTTTCAGCCAATGGATTAGGTACTTGCTGGCAGGGCATTCCTACTTTAAATAAAGAAGCTTTAGATAGTTCTAATCTTAAATTTATCATTTTGATGCCATTTGGAAAACCTCAAGAACCATTACATCGAACTAATATCTCTGAATTTAAAAGAAAACCCCTCCATGAAATAACTGACATTAAAAATGCAGATGATTTATTGGAAGCAGCACGTCTTGCTCCTTCAGCAGGTAATGGGCAGCCATGGTTTTTCACAGGCGATAAAAATAGAATTGATGCCTATTACTTAGAACCTGGTTTTGTTAGAGGACTTTTAACCAAAAAATATCCCCCAATAGATGTAGGAATTAGCCTTTATCACTTGAAATTAGCAGCAGAACATTTTGGTAAGGAAACTGAAGTATTTTTTGAAGAAACAAAAAATGACGCCCTTACAGAATACAATTACGTCGCTAGTTTACACTTGAAATAATTTTATTGAATAAAACATGTTTTGGAGGAAAATTTCATGATTTTTTATTTTTCAGGAACTGGAAATTCGTTATATATGGTAATTCCACTAATAAAAGGGGAAGATATGTGAATCCAAATGTAAAATTTGGTTAAAATAATGATTATTTCCCTTAATTTAAAGGATTTAAGTTTTAAGATTTAATAAAAATTTCATATAATTTGTATTTAATAGAAAACCTAATATTTATTAATTTCTAAAACAAATCTGTAACTGGAGAGTTGTAGAATGGCTAATAAATTGTTAAATGAAAAATGGTTTAGATGGAATCCATCTATAGACACCGCAGCAGCTTTAATTACTGCATTGCTGATGATCTGTGGAGGATACTATTTAATGGTACATTTACCCCAAGATAGTCAAATTAAAACTGTATATAATCTCTTTGTAACATTGTTACTGGTAATTTTTCCTGTATGGTGGGTTTTATGGTATAGAAAAAATTCTTTAAAGGATTTAGGTATAAAAAAAGAAGGTTTAATTCCAAGCTTAATTATCAGTATTTTGATAACAGCCTATTTTCTCTATTATTCTTTAAGTACATATTATTTTTATGGTTACGATTTAATCCCTCATTTTTTAACTAACGCATTGATTCTGTGGGAGCCTTTCTTTATATTTTGCTGGCTTCAGCTCCGTTTTGATAAAGCATTTGGAATTATCCCAGGAATATTACTTGCAGGCATATTCATGGGCGCATATCATATCGGAACATATCCTATGCCCGAAGTGGTAACTTTAGCACTTTTTGGTATTTTATTTGCTGCAATCTTTAGAATAACATCCAATCTGCTGATCATGTGGCCATTAACCTGGAGCACATCTTCAGCTGTTGGTACTCTAAAAGGAGGGTTTTTATTAGGCTGGAATGAAGCTATCATGGCATCCATTGTTCTTATAATACAAATAGCGTTCATTTATTATATTTGGAAGAAAACAGGCCATATGTCCATTGAAGACAGCGATATTAATGAAAAGAACCTCGATTGATTATTTTTCTTTTTTATTCCCTCCTAAATTAAGTAACCTTCGCCCAACCAGAACTAACCATATCATCAAAAGTACGCCAGATAAAATGGCAATGATCAGAAGCAGAGTAAGTTCAGACGGAACTATGATCATCCGGACATATTCAGCTAATGAGATTGCAAATGCTAAAATCCCCAGATAAGCAGTATTTCTACCAAATTTCTTGCTCTGCAGCATTACAACCGATAAAATGATTCCTGAAATTGAAATAAGCAAAAAACTAGTGTTAAAACCGCCAAATGCGCGTTGACCAGTATTTACAAGCATTGTCTGACCTGATGCTAGCAAGATAGATTTCTGAGCATCTGTTGTCACAGCCATGTATTGATTACTCAATGAAAGCATAGAAAATGAGTTATTGGTTGCCAGGAAGATACCCACACCTAAAATCAAAAGTGATATTGCTATTATCATGTAACTTTCATTGAAACGCTTTAAAGCAACATAGAGGGCTAAAAACATTGGCACAAATAGAATGTAGGCAATAAACTCCAGTAAATAGAAATCAATTAAACCGATTAGTTTATTGCTCTGAAATAGAGTGAAATAATCAATCACAGTGCCTGGTTGGGGCCAAATCGTGAATACGATAATTTCAATTAGAAGTAAAGCTGCCGCAAGTAAAGCGGAGGTTCCCCCGATTTTATATAGACTCTTCCATTTTAAATCTTCAGATTCCATATTATCCCCCATTAAATTTACATTTGGGAACTTAATTGAACAATTTTAAAGCCCAACATGCCCCCCATCATGCATAGAAAGTAGTCAAAGACCAGGAACATGAACATCATCACTCCCAGATGGTATCCAAATTGCTGCCATGCAGTTTGTACGGCGAGGATTACTGCATCTCCCAAACCAAATACGTCAAAATAAGTTGTTATATTACGTAAAATAAGTCCCATGCATAGGACTACTACAATAAACACACTTAAAAATATAGCCCCAGCCAGTGCGCCATACTTTGATTCTGTTATATTTATCTTCTTAGCTATTATAAACCCAGCAATTACAGACAAGGGGAAATCCAACAGCAATGCACCAAAGGTTTCGACAGTGATCAGTGTCATACCCTGCAATATCGGCTGAAGAGTATAAAACATTGGAGCCAACACAAATTCCGCTAATAAAAGCCCAAATATTGATGGAATTAACGTTCCAATCACCAATACAGTGCGATATTCGCGAATAATGGTTATTATTTGATTTATCATTCTAATTACCCATAATTTCAGTGTTGTTATAATCAAATATAAGCCCTGATCTAATTATTTTTTCCTCTTCCAGGTTTAAACCCACTGCCAGGCATACCAGACAGTTAGTATATTAAAGCCAAGCCCTACTACTATCAAAAATTTATCATAAGCTGAAGGGTAGGTTGGTAACCCAATAATGTTAAAAACAAAGAAAAAAATGGCTACGACGATGTTTGTCCATTTATTAACTGGGTAAGGTAATAATAGGGATAGAATAATCATGATAATCGGAATCACCATTAATATGGCGATCCCCAGCCACATATTAGGAGATACTTTCATACCTCCCATTTTTCCTTCTTTAAAATCGCCACTAAATATACGCAGCACATCCCCTAAAAGATAAGTTAACATTAGGGCTATCCATAAGGCTGAAAGGATTATTTGAACGTCTTCCATGATTCAATCTCCACTAATTAATGACATTTGATATTTAAATCTTCTTTGCTGCAATAAAATAGTACCTCAAATCTCTTAATTTTAATTTTTCAGCTTCAACAATTTGAAAACTTCCATTTAATATTAAATCTTCTAATTCTGAGAATTTATAGAATTTTGAGGATACGATGCGTGCTTTTTTCATGATAAACAACACTGAAAAAGATACGAATCTTGAAAATTTCTTCTTCTCCTCTTCCCCCATGCATTCAGTTGAAGAAATGAAATATCCTCCGGGTTTTAATAATTCTTTTATTCTTTGCATAACTTCATTTGTGTCTTCTAAATAATGCAGAATATTAAACGCCATTATTACATCAAAGGATCCTCTCTTTAGTCTCTCATCAAATATGGTGGTTTGAGTGAAGTGCACATTTTTATTTTTATCTGGGTCTAATTTTATTTTGGCAATTTCAATCATTTTAGAGGATATATCAATACCATGAACCTCTTTAACATCCCCAGCAACTCCCAGGGATTGATTTCCTGTCCCACACCCAAAATCTAAAACTACATCACCCGAATTGAGATATTTTTTAGTTTTTTTAAGATTCTCCCTATGAATCTCACGAAAAGATTCCTCACTCGCATCATAATTACTTGCTATCAAGTTCCAGATCTTTTCTGATTGAATAATTGAATCCCCCTCTCCTTTTTTGTATATTAATTCACAGTTATGACCACATTGCCCTTCTTATGTCCATTTTCAACATATCTATGGGCTTCGGCAGTCTGTTTTAAAGGATAACATCTATCAATAACTGCTTTTATCTTTCCAGCCTCAATTAGTTCTTTAAGAATTATTAGGTCTTCAGTCTTTTCCCCGGTTGCTCCGCTTATAACTTTTTTGCTGCTTGTAATTTTGGTCCATCTTCCTCGAACCATCTGTGATAGTCCAGGATTACCTATAAGATATCGTCCATTTTCTCGAAGAGATTTTAAACTTCTTGAATAGGAACTTTTTCCCACCACGTCAAAAATAACATCATAAATCTCACCATTTCTGGTGAAATCTTCTTGAGTGTAATCGATGACATGATCTGCTCCAATGGAGCGTACCATGTCCAGATTCCCCGTACTGCAAACTCCAGTAATTTCGGCTCCCATATATTTGGCGAACTGCACCGCTATGGTGCCAATACTCCCTGATGCGCCATTGATCAGAACTTTATTTCCATTCTGGATGTTTCCTTTCTTCAGATAACTCAATGCAATAAGTCCCCCCATGGGAATGGTAGCTGCCTCTTCATAGGTCATGTTTGCCGGTTTTTTGGCTATTACCCTTTCTTCCGAGATGCATATATACTCCGCATAAGCACCTAAACTGAAACCAGTACTCGTAAAAACGGAGTCTCCTTTCCTGAATCGCCTTACATCTTTGCCGGTTGCTACAATTTCCCCGGCTAGCTCTTGTCCTAATATTTTTTTCCTAGGTCCTCTGAGACCGAATCCTATTCGTGCTGGGATCCATAACCAAGTAGGCATCTGGAATCTTCGAATTTCACAGTCACCGGCAGTTACCGTTGCCGCATGTATTCTTACCAGTACTTCATTGGCTTTAGGAGTAGGTTTTTCTACCTCTTCCATCTTGAGAACATCCGGTGGCCCGTATTTCGTGTAAACAATAGCTTTCATGATTCAAATCAAATAATATTTTCTTTAAGATTAACAACAAACTCTTCTGCATTCTTCAGGTCACGTTCATTAGGTCTACCCTTATTCATGCCACCGAATAACCTAAGAAAACTATTGGTGTTAAACCCTTTACATTGGAATTCATCAACAATCATGTAACCTTTCGCCTCGAGTTTTCCCCTAAGGATTGCGTGATCTTTGGAGGCTTTGGATTTCCCAGTTATTCCCGCGGTTGAGAAAAGGAATACTTTCTTTTCATTTACTTCTGGTAGCTCATCGGCGAGTTTTAAGAGAGATTCGTCATGTTTTGCGCTATAAATTCCTGAGCCAAACCCTATTAAATCATATTCTTGAAGTTCTTCCGGATTTATTTCATCTGACCATTTTATCTCTGCATCAAGAATTTTAGAGAAGACTTCAGCTATTTTCTCTGTATTATGATGATGGTATGAATACAGAACAATTAACGATTTATTTTTCTCTTCCATTATTTCACCTCATTTTTTAGGAATTAATCTTTTGCTTTAATAAGGTTTTGAGCAAATTCTTCGGCATGTTCGAGATCCTGAGCATCAGGGTGACCCCTACTTATTCCCAATCCTATTTTCCCTAAAAATCCTCTACACTGAAATTCATCAAAAATCATGTACCCCTTCGATTGTAGTTTTTCCCTAAGGGCGGAGTGAGATTTGATGGTTTTAGATTTTTCAAATCCTGCACTGGTTGAGAAAATAAATGCTTTCTTATCTGTGGTTTCAGGTAATTTATCTGCTAATTCGAGTAGTGTTTTATGATGTACTCCACCGTAAATCCCAGATCCAAAACCTATAAGATCATATTCTTTAATCTCTTCAGGATTAACATCCTCCGGCCACTTTATTTCTGCACCCAAAACTGGTGAAATCACCTTAGCAACCTTTTCAGTGTTATGGTGGTGGTAGGAATACAATACAATGAGAGATCTCATAAGCAACACATCCCTTGTTTTTTCCCTTTATTTTCCATTATTTCACCTCATTTTTGAATAATCCCTTAAAATATAATTAACCCAATTCGTTAGCTTTTTCCTTAACTTTTAAAGCAAAATCTATCGCTTTCTGAAGCTTTAACTATATTCTCTATTGCAGAAGTTTATCAACAAATTCTGCGCATTTCTTGGTTTTGTCATCTTTCATAGCCACATTCATAACCGCATTTATCTGTAGAGTGCTGTTTACAGGGAAAGGGGCTATTTGTTTTTTTATGAGCACAAAATCAGTTGTGTGTGGGTCCCCTGTGGCAAAAACTCCTATTTTAGTGCCATCTGCCGGTTTAAGTTTTTCCAGATAGGATTTAACTGCAGCACTAGAATTTCCTCCGTAAATTGGTCCACCAATAACAATAACTTTATATCCTGTAATGTTTCCGGCTGTTGAGCTTTTTATACCTGCCAGATCCACATTATATCCCTCAGACTGCAGATCACCGGCAATTATGCTGGCCACGTTCTTGGTGTTATCAGTGATGCTGGGGTCGTAAATTACCAGTGCATTTCCTACTGCCGTTCCATTAGGTTTCAGTGTTTCAGAAGTTGTTGCACGATTACCCATATCGTATGAAATGTATGCCACTCCAGCAAAAGCCACCGCTAAAACAAATACCAAACTTATTCCTATAATCATTAGAGTTTTAATATGAAGTCCTCCTTTTCATTAATTCTTTTTCGTTTATGGAATGATTTCGTTAATTTTTCAATTAACAATCACACCAATCAATTATATCCACTATTAGCTCTCCTGAAGATTATACTCATCAATATTCCCGAAATTATCAGCACAGGGCAGTAAATGGTAATTATAGCTATTTCAAATATGACAATGTCATATCCCGCGTATAATATGCCTGCTAGAGATGTTATGGTCAAAATAAACCCAATGATAAAGATCCATCTTAGTGCGGACTCTTTTCTCCCTCCTTGAAAAACTGGAGCAATAAATAGTAAAGCCAAACTCATCATCATGTAAGCTATAGATTCCAGGGAAACAAAGATCCCATGAGGATTATACAGTGAAAAAAGCGAGAGACCTGCTGTTTCTCCCATTATGGTGCTTGGTAAAACCACAGTCCATAAAACAAAGTAGTCAGTTGTAATAATAGTTGCATAAATCACTGCAAATGCCAAGCCAATTAAACTATATATTTTCTTATCAACAGACGCATAATAATGGATGCAAACCATTAAAACTACAAATACAGGTGCCAGCAGAAATGCTGGAATAAATAGTGCGTAATCAATGATTTTTATGGTTGTCCAGATATAATTAACCATACCCGGAAAATTATCCCAGGAAGAGGAACCAAACATACCCATTGTGATAAAAGCCGCAGCTAAAATTGCTGTAAAGACCGCTGCCCAGAATCCAATCCTGTATACCCTTTTATTAACTTTATTTTCATATTCCTTCATCATTTTCACCTTATATTACCATAATCCTCCTTTTACTATTTCTGTAACAGGAAAAATGTTCCAAAATTGATAAATCCCTCATCAAGCTTACTGAATCCGGCCTGCTCAATGAGAGACCTCCATTCTTTACGGGATGTAAGTATTAAAGAGAAAACACTCATGACAGCGAATGTTTGTAGGCTGAGAGTTGGGACAATAATCAATATTTTCCCTCCGGGCTTAAGCACACGATATAGTTCCTTTAATCCGGTCAGTTTTGCTTTGCCCAAATTATTAATTAACAAGACGCTAATAGCCGTGTTAAATGTGTTATCCTCAAATTCAAGATCTGTCACGTCTCCCTGAACGATCCGAACCTTATCAGTTATCCCTGCAATTTCCAGGTTCTTTTCAAGCAAGTCCTTGCTGCTTATACTTTCGGATTCAGGATCAAAAAGGTCCAGGGCTACAATCTGACCATTTTTAGAAACCTTACTAAGCTCAACTGTGCCCCTACCAGAACCACAGCCGGCATCAAGGATAAGATCCTGATCCGAGGAGAATAAATCAACAAAAGGAAGTGTCATATTATCTACTTTTGTAAAATTTCTGGCCACGAAACTTCCTACAAAAAAATTCACAGCCATTAAAAGGAGAGGAAGCGCCAATACCTGAATATATAGCGATTTAAAATAAAAAAATAATAAGAGACTTACACATAAAGAAATGACTCCTATAATCCACGGAAAATTCTCAAATAAAAGAGATCCACCAAAATCAAATTCAGTTTCATACATTATCTTCCCTCTTCTAAATTTTTATTACCACATTCCCCTTTTTATGGCCTTTTTCTACATATTTATGAGCATCAACTATTTTTTCTAAAGGATACGTTCTATCAATGACCGTTTTTATCTTACCAGCTTCAATCAGTTCTTTGATGAAAATTAAATGTTCAGTTTTTTCTTTATCTGAAGATCCCAAAACTGAAAGATAGACTCCGTTCTTATTAAGCGACTTTTCACTTTCAAAAGACGAGATCTTACCCACTGCATCAAAAATAACATCGTAGGTTTCACCACTTTGTGTGAAATCCTCTTGAGTATAATCAATTACCTTATCTGCTCCCAAATCTTTTACCCACTCTAAATTAGCAGTGCTGCATACTCCTGTAACTTCTGCACCAAAGTACTTGGCAAGTTGAACTCCAAAAGAACCTACACTACCAGAAGCTCCATAAATCAATATTTTTTGTCCCCTTTTAATATTTCCCTTTCTTAGGAAACGTAATGCTGTAGTACCACCTACGGGGACGGTTGCAGCCTCTTCGAAAGTCATGTTGGATGGTTTGAGTGTCAACATTCCAGCTTCAGGGAAGCACTTGTACTGGGCGTAACCCCCGAAATCCACGGAGTATGTTGATGCGTAGATTTGGTCACCTTTGTGAAACAATTTGACATCTTTACCTGTCTCTTCAATTTCACCAGAAAGCTCCATCCCCAGTATAGGTCTTTTTGGTTTTCTAATGCCCAAATAAATTCGAGCAAAAAGCCATTGCCAGCGCGGGACATTGAAACTACACATTCTCACATCCCCGGCAGTTACTGTGGTGGTATATACTTTTACCAGCACTTCATTAGTTTTAGGAACCGGTTTTTCCACTTCTTCCAGATGAAGAACATCTGGTGGTCCAAATTTATCGTAAATAACTACCTTCACATATATACTTCCAGTTAAATTGGTTTTAAGAANNGGTTTTAAGAAGTCTCTGGCCCATTAAACTGAGCCAGGAAAATAATTTAGCACTCCCAAGCTTCAGATACTAATTAAGAGGCGGTATAAACCTTTATTGTATTTTGGTCTTGAGAGTGGGCTTTTAAACTTCTTGAAATCTACTAATTAGGTTATTCAAGGTTTAATTTTATGCTACCAATTTTCGGTGCCAGATAGTTGTATAGAAGCGCAATTAATGCGGTTTCTATGAAGTACAGGATAAAGTTGGATATAAATTCTCCATAGTTTCCGGACAGGATACCAGATATGAGCCCTAATAGGGTGAAAACTAGTGCAACGGCTAGAGCTGTGGGTAGTACTGGTATTTGTTTAATTTCATGCAGGTTTCCAGTAATTTGGTTGAATTCTACTTGGATTTTAGCAACTCTGGTGACTATGTAATTATAAAATAGTGCAGATAAAGCGTTCCAGATGAATCCAAACACAAACACCATTATAGGCAGACCAATTACTAACACTAAGGACACAAATACACTAGCCACTCCAAATTCTGCCCCTGATGGTATTGTTGCACCAGTAGCTGTGGTTATGTTAGTTGTTATATTAGCAGCTTCAGGCAAGGCGCTCATTAATGAAAATAATGGTGAAAACGCTGCTGCCAGAACTAATCCAGCAATAATAGCCCAAATGGCCCCAATAGCCGATGTTATCAGGGAAAATGAAATCACTGGAATTTTTAAAACCTCATTTCCCTCTAATTCTAATTTAATACCACCTAATCTTGGAACTAGTAGGTTGTATAGCATTGCAGAGAAAAAACTCGCCACTATTGTGAAGAAAAACGCGCCTATTGGGAGTAATATAATTAAAGGTACTCCAAACCCAGTTGCAACGTTGAAATTTCCTAATTCTGGAATTAATCCGGCCACTTGCACAATTACAAGCCCTACTAGCATCACTAACGCCGCAATGAACCCTAAAATCCCATATATCACAGCTGACATCCTAGTAAAGGGTGTCAGTTTTAAAGATTTAATCTCTTTTATATCTACCATTTTTTAACCTCCATTTGAATGTTAAAGTCGAAGGATAGTCTTTATGCACTCTATGATTTAAGCAATCCTTTGAATTTTTTTTAATCCTTAAACCTTTACTTAATTCTAGTTTAAACCTTTAAAAGTAGTTTTTCCAAAATTTACTCAGCTTTTCCTCTCTTTTCCCTCCAAATTCATTCCGAGTTTGGATCCATTGAAATAGATTTAGGCAAAAAAAGAATTTAATAGGTTTAATCTTAATTACAATTGAAAATAAATTCTATTATAAAAAAATTAGAATTATTCTCTTGTTATCATCAATAAAAGTGCTAGTGCTGTGAATTCTAGTCCTAAAAATATTAACGGCAACAAAGCGTTGATAATGGTTTCAGGAAGGTTGAATACGAAATAAATAGAGAATAATATGTTCTGAACCAGGAAAAGTAATGAGAAAAGAACCAGAGTGGTTGTGAATTTGGATTTGACTTTAAGGTATCTTTCCAAGTATACATAGAGCATGCCTGTTAAAAGGCAGATATTGGCTATGCTGGTTATTAAAGCTGATGCTTTAACCAGTGCAAACAAGGTAGGTATTAAATTTGACAGTCCAAATAGATTAATTTCCATTAACATTTTTATGCCTTCTTTTTTCAGTGAATGACTTATTTATTTATCATTTTCTTTAAATTCTTCCCAAATATCCTCAAAAGTGCCAAAATTTTTTTCCATCTCATCTGAAAGGAAATATAATGCACCATATTTTTCCCCAGTAGATTCAACAATCCCATTTTCATCTAAAACACCCATATGGTGTCTTATGGTCTTATAATCAAGGGATAATTTTTCAGCAAGTTTATTAGCATTGTATGGCCTTGTTTTTAGTTCAATTATTATTCTGGCACGGTTTTCGCCACCTTTACTGCCAGCAATTAACCACCATAAAAACACTTTTTTCATATAAACTCCTTTTGAATCATTGGGGGAAAGTATTATTATGAGCTCTATTGATGTTTTTTCAAATATTCTTTCTTATATAATTTATTCATAAGCTAGTTTTGTCGGTGCGAAACCCAATTAGGCAAATAATCAATCTATTGAATGAAAAAAATTCTATATTATTATTTTAATATCATATCCTGAAGTTTTACATTGGGATGATTATATTTTGCCGTTCCTTTCAGTTCATTACTAGTGATTGCTGCTTTATTGCACCAGTGAAAACAGGCCAGACAAAATTCACAGCGATGTTGCCATTGTGGCTTGTCATCAATGATTTTGATGTTTTTTACAGGACAAATTTTGGCACAATTACCACAACCAACACATTTATCATTTATATGAAAGCTCTTGTCCATAAATGGTAACATTTCTTTATATGAACCTTTTCCAGAATCATAATATTGTTTTAATCGCCTTAATGTAAGGGGTTTAAAAAGAGTGATAATGGGAGTTATTATGAATTTAATTAACCCGTAGATTTTACCAGTGAGCACATTGGGAGTGTCAAATCGGATTTTTCTACGAGCTTCAATATGTTCACATATAATCTCCATGTTATCTTCCCAACCCCTGAACATCTTTTGCTNNCCTGCCATGTTATTCGGCATGTTAACTGTGAATCCTGCTGATAGTCGGCCACGTGACTGGAGTAGTTCTTTTAAACAGTTTAATGCCTTGACTGAAGCACTTCCATAGGTGCAAATGGCAAATATGTATTTAGATTCAATTCCATCCAATTTACTGACAAATCTCCGGACTATGAGGGGGACACCACCGTAAGGTTCATAATAAGTTGGGAAAACAATCCCTATAACATCAGCATCGGTTTTTACTGTCTTTTTATCCATCACTGTTGGTATGGGGATTAATTTTCCATTAGTTTTTTTGGCAATGTCTCTGGCCACCGCGAGAGAGTTGCCTGTGCCTGTAAAATAATAAATTTCAGTGTACATTCGTAACAATTCTATTAAAAGAATCAGAATACTGAACTGAATTTCTGAATCAATGCATCAATATTTTTGTCAATATCTCCTCGCCAGATCACTATATCTGTTACAAGGACTTCAGCCCCTTTGGACTCACAAATTTTTTCCATCTGCCCAATGGCACGGGTTCCACCTGTGAATTTAAGAGGCAATCCCTTGGTGACATAAAGAGCCACTTTTTTATCTTGCAGGGATGATATCTGTTCTAAATATATTTTCATCGCCGGCGCAAGTGAAAATGCGTGCACCGGAGAGCCAAAAACTAAACCATCATAACCAGTTACATCAGGAGATTTTTCAATCTGAATATCCTTACTTCCAGGTTTATTACCCCCAACAATGTCCACTGTTTCAATATTTGCCTCATTTCCGGCTTCTTGAAGCTTTTTTTGAAGTTTTTCAGCGACAGAATATGTATTATTCGTTTGTGAATGCACTATAATTCCTATTTTCACCACAGATCCCCCTTTATGTATGTAATATAATATTTCTTAATGTTTGTATATTATGTCTATGTGCTAAATTAGTACAAATAAGGAATTAATTTTTTGGTTTGTTTTATGTATTTTTGATATTCGTCCCCAAATTCTTTTAATAACATATTCTCTTCAATTTTTATTCTATAAAAAATGAGTGGAATGAGTAACAACATTATAAGAAATCCATATATGCTTGAGAAAATTAATGGTACTCCTAAACTGTATATAATCAATGCGAGATAAATTGGATGCCTTACATATTTGTAGAACCCTTTTTTAATGATTTTATGATTTTTTAACGTTTTTAAACCTCTTGAATAATATTTTCCTAAATTCCGTTTTCCACCCAATCGAATAAACAAGCCTAGGAGGAATAGAAACAATCCAATAACATTCATAATGCCATAATTTGACTTCTGAACTACAAAAAAATCATATATGGAAATAATTAATGCTAAAAAGAAAACTAAAGACGATATGGTAATAAAATACCAATCTTGATGGGTTGTTTCGAACATTAGCCCCTCCTTAATAATGGATTGAGGCATTTTATCTTTCAATTAATCATAATAATATTTATTCTTTATAATTAAATAAATTAAACATGAAAATTCATTGCTATGAAAATTACCCCTGGTGGATCGTCCTCGTATCTAACCTGCTTTCGTTATCAACCTACATTATAGGATTTTGCATTCTTTTCGGCTTAGGATTATTTTTTGCTATCTTATACATTTTATACTGTCTTTTCATGGAAATTCGGCTTTTGAAAGAGGGTTGTGTTAACTGTTACTATTATGGAAAAACTTGTGGCTTTGGTAAAGGCAGATTAAGCGCTTTATTTTTCAAACAAGGAGACATTTCTAAGTTTACTCAGAGAGAAATGGATTGGAAGGACATGATTCCAGATCTGATGGTATCCGTCTTTCCATTGGTTGGGGGAATTATTCTTTTAATTAATGATTACTCATGGATAATTTTGGTGCTAATGATTGTTTTGGTCATCCTTTCAATGGCAGGTAATGCTTTTATTAGAGGTTCTTTAACTTGCAGCGGGTGTAAACAGCGCGAACTGGGTTGTCCTGCTGAAAAATTGTTCCAGGAAAAATAAAGGAGTGTTTATGAGGATAATAACTCTGAAACCTCATTGAAAAACTCTTATTAAAATTTTAGGAGTTTTCTTACTCCTAATTGGGTTTTTGGGCTTGTTTTATGGCCCATTAGAATATATTGTTTTTATCTTTTTTCAAAGGGAGGTCCCTTCTATTATGAAGGTTTTCAGATAGGATCTTTCTGGTTTGCATATTTATCAATCCAAAATGCTGCATATTATATTTTAGCAGCATTACTTATTCCGATTGGCATTGGAACATTTAAACTGAGAAATTGGGCTTGGAAACTATCTGTAAATCTTCTGTATATCTGGTTAATTATGGGAATTAGCATATCATGTAGTTTCATCACCGGCATCCCTGGATTTCTCAAAAATCTTAATCCATTTACAATAAGCTTGATTTTAACAATCCTAACCATATTCGGGATAATTATCCCTTTTATCTTTGTAAAATTTTATAATAATCAAAAAATCAGCACAATTTTCAAAAAAATGGTGATAATTGGATTGAAAAATGTCCCCAAGTCATATTACTGATCTACAACCTTAATATCCTTCTTATATTGTTTTTACATGTCAGCCCCCTCTTTCAGTATATATTCCCATTTTTTGGAAAGATAATGATTCACCGAGAATCTGTCCTATATCTCAGTGCTTCAATTTTTATTCTGACTATTTTGACCTACGGAATCTGGAAAAGATATTTTTTAGCTTTTGATGGTCTTATTGTCTACTATGGGCTAATGTTAATCTCAGTTATTATGACTTTCAGCAAATATTCCCTTAATGAGGTTATAAGTATCTTAAATTTCCCTGCCTATGAACAAAGCAATATGATTCCCATCATATCGAATCTTTTATATTTCAATCTGACCGTATTATTTGGGTCATTTTTAATTATTTCCCTATTATTAACGGTTTATTCATGGTACAAAGGATTAATGAAATGGAAATAGATTGATTGTATGTTTTATGCAGATATAGATTTTGATCTGTTTAATCAAAACACGACATTCATATGGTCTGATGGGAATATTTTTCCCTTTAATTCTTAATTGAGTTTTTTAACCATGACTGTCCTTTTATAGTTATTATAAAACCCGTTTTTAAGATAAAAACTTTCAGCAGGTATTTCTTTGTCGGTTAATAAAATCAAGCGAGTGTAACCATGATCAGAGAGAGTATTGGACATGAAATTCATCATTTTTGTTCCAATCCCGTTTCCCTGTCTTCCGTTTTCCACCAAAAACTCATCTACAACGAATTCTTTTCCCATCCACCAGGATCTTTTATGGCCCATACATACAGCAACGATTTTAGAATCTTCTAATAATACGAATCCTTCAAAAACCGGGTTTTCAATCAGTTCTGTCAGATAATTTCTGACCTGATCTGAGGACACCCAGTTATCATACCAGGGATATGAAGAAAAAACTTGTGTGTACAGTCTCGTACATTCATCCAAGTCATCCCGGGAAAATTTGCGAATATTAACCTTGTTATTGAGGGTTGAATTTTCTAAATTCACATTTTCAATGTGATTATGGACAAAATAACCCCAATGATCCTTTATTGTATTGTTTCCAAGATGCTCCTTTAGCGCGTTGTTTGTGAAATGATCTTTAATTGCCGTTTTTATGGACATTTCATCTCACCTTTTTTGAAAAATTACAAATAACTGATCTGGAAGAAAATCATGTTTTTCAATGGGATAAAAGCCAACTTCACTCATAATATCTATGAGGACATTTTCTGGAGTGTAGTGTCCAAAAAGTCCCGCAAAACTAAATTTTTTCTTTTTATAATCAATTATGGCTATTTTGCCATTGTCTTCCAGTATTTTTTCAATGTTTTTGAAGTATTCTGCGGGTTTTGGGAGATGATGGAAAACATTCCTCAAGAAAAATAAATTAACACTATTATCTGGTAAATCAGGCCCATTAACATCAGCAAGTACTGTTTTTACATTTTTAATCTTGCTTTTTCGAATGCTTTCCCCTATAAAGTTTAGGAATTTTTGATTTACGTCAATGGCATAAACTTGGCCTTGTTCACCCACTTTTGTGGAAAACTTACTGCTAAAATAGCCACCACCAGATCCAATGTCCCCAATTACCATCCCCCTTTTGATATTTAAGGATTTGATTATCTTAGCTGGTTTATTTTTAGGTGAAGAAGCTTCTTTATTTAACATTTTTAATTTAAATTCATTAAACATTTTAATCATCATTGATTTTATTATTCATGCACTTCAATGGCGCGTTGGTTAGTACAGTTCCCCAATTCACTCTTGAACCTACTTCTGGTGTTACAAGGTGATTTTTTTCAATTCTCCCCATATCTGCCAGGTTTGCCACAATTTCGTTAAATGAAACATGATTGTCCATTATTCCTTTTTTGGTAGGCATAGAAAGTGCATTGTACCCTTCATGTTCTAATAAACTGCTTAAATAGGACATTATAAATTTTAATTGGCACTGAACTTTGCTATAAACGTTATTTTTATTATTGTCCGCTGATCCGCTTGGCATTGCAGGGGACATGGTGACTCCTATGGAGATTGCCCGTGGATATTCTTCTAACAATAATGAATATTTTCCGGTGAGGGAATTTTCAACCAGAGATAAATCTACCGTGCCTAAAAAATAATCCTCACATTTTGTTTCAATGTAATCTCTTATTTTAGTCTCAAATTCCATTATATCCTCCTACCACTATTTTATATTTAAAAAAACATCCTTATTTACTAAATCATTGCTCCGTGATTAGTCTTCGGGAAGCGATTGCTTTATCTTCATTAATCTTTCACTTAATTCTTCAATTAATTCTCCATGGGAGGCCATTTTTTCTTCTTTAATGTCTTCCAAGTAAGAAACGTATCCTTCAATTTCGTTTAGGGCTTTTCTAATTGAAAGTTCCCCACGATCCATTTTTCCATGAGATCCAAAACGTCCGGCTAGTTTATAATTAATTTCAAGTCCTTTTTCTGTTAGTTCATATTTCCCATCTTCTCTTTTAACGATTAAACCTTCATTAACCATTTTTTTCAGCATGGGATAAACTGAGCCTGGAGAAGGTCTTTGATGTTTCCTTGAATGTTTTGGACCCCTGAAAGGCATTTTATCAAATTGGGCCATTTTTTCAACTGCTTCTTGATGTGCTTGAATTGCATCCATGATCTCCACACCATTCACGGGGCCATGTTCATCAATTACATGGAGTATCCAGATTCTTAAACCTCCGAATCTTTGCATTTGCCCCATTCTTTCATGGAACTCCTTATGAAAATTTTTAAAGACATCCCACACCTTAAAACCTCCATTATCATATGATCGATATAATATCGATAAAGTGATAAGATAAAATAATTTAAATTTAATTTAACTGAATTTTACAACTTATCTCGAATGATGAATATCAAGTTACCGATATCAACTAATCGATATTAGTGAACTTTTCGTATATATAGTTTATTGTCGGAGAAAGAATCCTTAATTAGATGAAATAAACTTATAGTTGTGAATGGAAATGGGTGGGATTTAAATTTAAAAAAATTTAGCGATCATCAAATAGATATTCCATATTATAAACCCCTTTTTCCCATCTGAAAATTGAAAAGCTCTTCTTATTGAATTTTTTAAATCCTGAGTTTTCATAAAGCCTTAAAGCACCTTCATTTTCCAGGTCAACATCCAGAACAGCTCTTTTACATCCCTTTTCCCGGGCAAGTTTCATTCCCTCTTCTAGGATAAAGGAACCTATTCCCTGACCCCTTGAGTCCTCATCCACGGCTATGATGGCAAAATAATAGTCATCTTCATCCAGATCCGAGAGGAATATGCTGTCTAGTATCTCAATCATGATGAACTTTAAGGAGTCGATTATGTTTAAATTCTTAAAAAGAACCTTTAATTGCCTGATTTTATCCCCTTTTTCACCAGTTGAGTAGACCATTACTCCTAAAATTTGATTTTTTCCATTGGTTACAACGTATGTTTGTTGGTATCCCAAATCATTATCCCCAGCAGACACCAGTTTCTCAATTTTTTCAGAGGCTTTTCGCTTATTGCCAAAGAATAAGTTGAAAGTATCCACATCAGCTTCGTAAATTATTGTCGAAACCTTGAATGAATCATGCTTCTGTCTATCCATTTTTTGAAAATGCATTGAACTTTAAACTCCTGAAAATATGTTATTTTTATTTTATAAGATTTTTTACAACCCATTTAATGTTTTTCATAAATCCGTGTTGTTAATTGCTAACAATATTTACACTTGCAATTTATGGATAAAGTTTGAAGATAGTATGATCCAACTTTATTTTGGATACAAACATTTCTCACTTAAAGATATGGCAAATTTGGGGAGTATACACAATCGAGTGCATAGATCATCTGCAAACGCGTGTAGTGCAATCCTAATTTCAATTGGCAACTAATGAATTATTCTCAGCCTAAACATCGCAGATTTTAAGAAGTTACTCTCAAGAATCTTGATTAAACAATATTTTATACCCGGATTCATATAAATTAAGAGCGTATGGAAACCAAAAGAATGGTGCTCCTGGACATCGACTACATCACCAGGGGCGAAAAAGCAGTTATAAGGCTTTTTGGAAGAGAAAATAACGGTGCAGATGGAAATTCCATCATTGTACTTGATGAGGGATTCCAGCCCTACATCTACGTAGTGCCCCAAGACTTGGAAAAGTGCCATGAGCAAATAAAAGAATTAGACGTGTTAAAAGTTGAAAGGGTTGAAATGAAAGATTTGGCTAGAAAAAGAGATTTCATAAAAGTGACCTTCAAACATCCGCAAGATGTTCCTAAATTAAGAGATAAAATAAGAGATTTAACCAGTGTAAAAGATATTAGGGAACATGACATACCATTCTACCGGAGATATCTTATAGATAAAGGATTGTTTCCAATGGCAGAGGTGGAAGTTGAAGGAAAAACTGCTACCCATCAGGAAATAAATGAAATCTCCAATGATTGCCTGGCAAAAATATTCGAGTTAGAAGGCGAAATTCGGCCTATTAGTTCGGATTTTCCAAATCTTAATGTTTTAAGCCTGGACATTGAAGTTTACAACCCTAAAGGAATGCCCAAATCAGAAGAAGATCCCATAATCATGATCAGCCTATCAAGTAATCAGGGATTGCAAAAAGTACTGTCCACCGCAGAATCACCTCTTGATTTTGTGGAAACTGTGGAAAGCGAATCTGAAATCATTGAAAGATTTGTTGAAATCGTTCAGAAGGAAAATCCTGACCTTCTTATTGGTTATAACTCTGACAACTTTGACTTTCCTTATATTAAAGACCGGGCCGAATTACTGAACATTCCCCTAAACTTAGGAACAGATGGTTCTCAACTGAAATTTATGAAAAGAGGTTTTGCCAATGCTGCACTGGTAAAAGGGCGAGTTCATGTTGATCTTTATCTTATTATGCGCCGTTATCTCCAACTGGATCGTTACACTCTGGAAAGAGTCTATTTAGAGCTATTTGACCAGGAAAAGCATGATATTCCTGGTGATGAAATACATCGCTACTGGAGTGAAGGTGGTGATAAACTTGAAACACTATTCAAGTACTCCCTGGATGATGCAGTGACTGTCACCGAAATTGGGGAGAAAATGTTACCATTGACCCTGGAACTAACCCGAATCGTTGGGCAGCCCTTTTTTGACGTGGCACGCATGACCACCGGGCAACTGGTGGAATGGTATCTCATCCGTAAAGCATATGAACAGGGCGAAGTGGTTCCCAACAAACCATCCGCATCACAGTACTCAAACCGAAGAGGTAAAAGAGCTGCAGGGGGTTACGTTAAAGATCCGGTTAAGGGTTTGCACGAGAACATTGTTTACTTTGATTTTAGAAGCCTTTACCCCAGTATTATCATATCTAAAAATGTCTCCCCAGACACATTAGTAGCAGAATGTGACGAAGATAAATGCCATATCTCTCCTGAAAGAGGGTACATGTTTCTTAAAGAGCCTGCTGGCTTTGTCCCCTCCATCATAGGCAACATACTTAATGAAAGGGTCCGTCTTAAGACAATGATGAGGGAATCTCAGGATGAAGATGAGAGAAAGTTTCTTAACGTGCAACAAGAAGCCCTTAAGCGGCTGGCCAATTCCATGTATGGAGTTTACGGTTATTCCCGTTTCAGATGGTACCGTTTAGAATGTGCAGATGCTATAACCGCCTGGGGAAGGGATTACATTAAGAAGACTATGGTGAAGGCAGAAGATTTCGGATTCAAACCAGTTTATGCGGATACAGATGGGTTCTACGCGGTTTACCAGCAATAAATGGTTATTCTAATGAAATCTATTTATTTAGAATTAGAATATTAGAAATATTACATCGTTATATTTTAGGAAACAAAAAAAGGATTGGGGGACTAAATGTTCCATATAGCTGAGAAAAAAGACATTTTAGAGGGCAGAATTACTGATGTTTACTTTCAACGAACCCTTGATATACTGAAAAAGAAAGATGTGAACCCCCGGGTTAAAGCAGAGTTTGTTGCCAAAAACTTGCCGGATAAATGGTCTTGGGCTGTCCTGGCAGGCTTAGAAGAAGTTCTTCAGCTCCTTAAAGATTTACCGGTTAAGGTACGTGCAATGAAGGAGGGTACGATTTTTTATCCTAACCAGACGGTTCTGGAGATTGAGGGTTATTATCAGGATTTTTGTGTTTTTGAAACTGCTATTCTAGGACTATTATGCCAGGCCACTGGTATTGCCACCAAAGCTGCTAGATACAAGAAATTAGCAGGGAAAAGTCTGGTTATGAGTTTCGGTGCTAGGCGGATGCACCCAGTTATAGCCCCCATGATAGAAAGAAGTGCATATATTGGGGGTTGTGATGGTGTTTCCGTAGTCAAAGGTGGCCTGATCATTGGAGAAGACCCCCTAGGAACGATTCCACACGCTCTCGTTATCTGTATCGGCTCCACAGTCAAAGCAATCCAAGCCTTTGATGAAGTTATTGACCCAGATGTTAACCGAGTGGCACTTATTGACACCTTCAATGATGAAAAATTAGAATGTCTTAATGTGGCAGAAGCCATTGGTAAAAAACTCCACGCAGTGCGTTTTGACACCCCTTCATCCCGACGTGGCGATTTCTACCACATACTCAAAGAAGCAAGATGGGAATTAGACCTAAGGGGATATAATCATGTGAAAATCTTTGCCAGTGGCGGGATTAAAGAAGAGGAACTTCCCCACCTTAATCCCCTGGTGGATGCCTACGGAATTGGGACTTCCATCAGCAATGCACCGGTTGTAGACTTTTCCATGGATATTGTAGAAGTGGATGATGAGCCATTGGCCAAAAGAGGTAAATGTTCCGGGTCAAAAAAGGTTTTAAGATGCGAAAAATGCCATGAAGACCGTGTTTTGCCCATGGAAATTGAATTTGATAAATGTATATGTGGTGGAAGTTATGAAAACCTGCTTAATCATTATATAGATAATTATGAAATTCTGCAGGATCTGCCTGAACCTAAGCAGATTAGGGAATATGTGTTAGAGCAAGTTAAAGTTCTTCCTGATTTAAAAAGCCATAATTAGGAGATCATACCATGAATAGGTCTTTAATAGTGATTGATGTTCAAAAAGAATACTTCAACGGGAAATTACCGGTTACTTATCCCTCTGAAAGTCTTCAAAACATATTGTTGGCTATGGAATCTGCCCATGTAAACAAAATTCCAATAATTCTGGTTCAGCACACAAATATTGATGAGGGATCTGTAACTTTTGTTAAAGGAACTGAAGGTTGGGAAATCATATCACAGTTAAAAAATATGCCATATGACCATCTGGTAGAAAAAAACCTCCCAGGAAGCTTCACTGGTACTGACCTGGAAAGCTGGCTCAGGGAGAATGAAATTGACACCGTCACAATATCAGGTTACATGACCCAGATGTGCTGTGACACCACTGCCAGGCAGGCCTACCACAGGGGTTTTAAAGTAGAATTCTTATCTGATGCCACAGGCACCCTCAGCGTCTCCAATTATGCGGGGACAGTTACTGATGAGGAATTACATCATTCAATTCTAGTTACTCAGGCCATGCGCTTCAGTAACGTTTTAACCACCAATGACTGGATTAAAGGATTGGGAGAATGATTGAAACATAGAGACTTATAAAGAATTTATTAATGTTTGAGGATCGGGGAAGTTATTATGAATGCAGGATTAGATGAATTAAAATTAAACCCAACTCCAACACTATTATCCTGCAGTAACCCTGCAATTGAATATTTTACACGTCGAGATCTTTTAGATGAACAAGTGGAATCCATAAGTGAGTTATGGGATAATAAAGATGCTTTAACGATTCTTAAAAAACAACAGGAGGATGGTTCCTGGAAATATCCCAGTAAAATCAGAAGAGATCTGCGTTCAAGGGAGGATTATGACCAGTTTGAGACCTACAAAACTTTAGGATTACTTGTTGAAAAATACGGCTTTAACAGGGATCATCATCAAATCCAAAAAGCAGCTGAGTACCTTTTCAGTTGTCAGACATCAGAAGGAGATTTTAGAGGTATTTACGGCAACCAGTACGCACCCACTTACTCCCCAGCCATCATGGAACTTCTGATTAAATCAGGTTATAAAGATGACAAACGCATCGAGAAGGGTTTTCAGTGGTTGATCTCCATGCGCCAGGAGGATGGAGGTTGGATTATTCCCTTTCGAACTACTGGTATGAATCTTAAAGAAGCACTACTGGCTAATGAACCAGATCTTCCTGATCGATCCCGGCCTTTTTCCCATTTGGTGACTGGTATGGTGCTCCGGGCCTTTGCAGCACATCCTGAATATCGAAAGTCAGAAGAAGCTAAAAAAGCAGGGAAATTACTGGTCAGCCGATTCTTCATTGCAGATAAATACCCTGACCGAAAAGGTAAGGAATATTGGGAAAGGGTTTCATATCCCTTCTTGTTTACTGATATTATTAGTGCCATGGATTCATTATCATTCCTCGGATTTGAACGAGAAAATCACCATATACAAAATGGGTTAGACTTTCTTTCTAACCGACAAAATGATGAAGTCTTTTCAACTTAAAAATAGTGCGAGGCAGTGATAAAGACCTGAAATACTGGATTTGCCTTGCTATTTGTAGATTATTTAAAAGATATGATTAATTTGTGAACAAAAAATCGAGACAAACACCCCATTCTCCATAAAACTCCGATATTAAAAAACTATATTTATAAACCCAACTTTTCCCAAAAACTGGATGTATACTATTAAATCGATATTAACTGACTTAAGGAGGATTTTAATTATCTCGAGGTCAGCTGGAATAATAGTAACAAATCCGATTTTTTTTAAATTAATAAGGTCAATATTAAATATAATAAACTAAACGAATTAGGTGAAATCAGAATGGCAAAAGAAATCAAACAGTTAGTAGTGGGCATAACCCGAGAGGGCGATATTGTTGTTAAAAGTGCCAGGGGCAGAATGTACTCCGTTAAAAAATCAGCAGAGTTAGAATTTAGTTGTGAAGATTTATTCAGTGATGTAGAGACAGAATTATACGCAACCATCGATACTGAAGCTGATCCTTGGGAATGTACGTTGATTGAATAAAATATATTATGTTACGGCCCTGAGAATAGTTTAAAAAAAACTTGTCATTATTAAAGGTTTATATCCATTCAATCCTTTCGTCTGTCAGGTCTCCACCGGCATCCCCCGTGTTAACAGTTCCGGTAGGTTCTATTAACAATACATGGCATTCTTCCCTGCACAAGGGTTTATGTTCGACTCCCTTGGGGATAACAACCATTTCTCCTTCCTCCAAATATAATTTTTTATCCCTTAAATCAATTTGTAAGTTCCCCTGAATGACCAAGAAAACTTCATCAGTCTCGGGATGACTATGCCAGATAAAATCTCTCTTTGCCTTCACAACTTTGAAATAATAATTGTTCATTTTGGCAATAACCTTGTAAGAATGTAATTCATCTACTTTTGATAATTTATCCCTAAAATTCACTACATTAACATCCATTTTCAAACACCGGCCTATTTATTAAACAAAATCTATTTGTAGTCGTTATCAATCCCACTTAAAGTTATCTATAACCCATAGTAGTTAAATTCGGATTTCATTAGCTATGAGCGAAATTATCTAATAATCAAATAAATAATGTCATCGTTAACAAATACACCTTAACGCCATTAATATGAAATTTATGTCTCATTAAATGACCGGGTTGAGAATGATTATTTATTTCAGTTTACAGAATTATAATGTAATCTTGTTATATAATAATATTTTATTTGGAGTGTTTAGGGTATTCGGGAAAGATTTATCATGAAATTGAAATTTAATGAAGCTGGAAAAGAATGTCTAGATTTGATTCAGCCATTATGGAAGAAATTGAACGACCATCACCTAAATCAGGAATCAGATTTCAAAGAACACTATAAAAACTTCACTTTCCAGGAGCGCAAGGAAGTTCTTCTTAATAAGGCACTTGAAGGTGACATGCACATTTGTCTTGCTGAAGATGAAGAAACTGGAACCCTGTTAGGATACATTGTTACCACCATATCCCATGGAAATGAGGGAGAAATCGATTCAGTATATGTTGAAGAAAAATATCGTTTAATGGGAATTGGAGATGCATTGATGCAACATTCCATCAGATGGATGAATGGAAAAAATGTTAAAACTAAAAAAGTAACAGTTGCTACAAGCAACCAGGTTGCAATCTCTTTCTATGAGCGTTATGGATTTAGAAGAAGATCAATAACTCTGGAACAACCATTGGATCATCTCTAAAGATAAATTAAAAAGTTAATCAAAGAAAACCTGATTGAAAAATTTAGGAGGGAAAATCAGTTGGAAGAAAAGAATCATCATCGTTTACTTAAAGAAAAGTTCAGTCAGGGTGCTGAAGAATATGACCAACAACGAACACATGTGATTCCCTGTCTGGAAGATCTTTACCAGATAACTTCTGATTTAGCCGTTGTTGAAAATCCAAAGCCAAGAATACTTGATCTGGGCGCCGGAACTGGACTTTTAACATCCTATCTTCATAAGAAGTACCCGGAGGGTGATTTCAACCTCCTTGACTTGTCAGAAGAAATGTTAAACATTGCAAAGACCAGATTCGAAAATGCTCCAAACTTTCATTACGTGGTTGCAGACTACTTAAAACATGAATTTGAAGGATTTTTTGACATTGTGGTTTCATCCCTGTCCATCCACCACCTAGAACACCCTGATAAGAGGTTTCTGTATGAAAAAGTCTACCAACATCTAAATCCAGGGGGTGTTTTCATCAATGCCGACCAGGTTATGGGACCTTATCCTGCCAATGAGAAGGAGTACTATCGAAACTGGCTGAACAAAATAGATATGGGTTCTCTATCTGAATCAGAGAAAACCATTATATTTGACCGGATGAAGCTGGATAAACCAGCATCGCTGGCAGATAATTTTAAATGGCTCGAAGAAGTCGGTTTTGTTGATGTGGATGTTTATTATAAATACTATAATTTCGTTGTTCTTTATGGAAAACGAATTTAGAAACCTGCATATCGGCCTTGCCCTGATTATTTAAGTTATTTAGGTGTTTTTTATGGATTTAAACGAAAAATTAAGAAAAACTGCCATGGATGAAGGAGCAGATTTTTTTGGGGTTGCTGATCTATCATCGGCCCATGATTTTATTAAAGAACAGGGAGGAGAGGAAGTTGCTTCCTATCCCCTGGCTATTTCATTAGGAATACGAATTATTGATAGCATTGTAGACCAACTCCCTCAAAGGGAAGAACGAGCTGTGGCAGTTAATTACCGCCACCATGGATATGATATCATTAACCGAAGGTTAGACCTTCTTGCATCCAGGATTAGCAGCCAGATTCAGAATAATGGTTACATGGCTCTCCCTATCCCTGCATCGGAACGTTACGATGATGAACGGATCTGCGCAGTTTTTTCGCATAAATTAGCTGCGCATCTGGCGGGCCATGGGTGGATTGGTAAAAGTTGCATGTTGATCACTCCAGAAGCAGGCCCGCGTGTACGGTGGATAACCATACTTACTGATGCTCCTCTTAACGTTACCGGAACATCACAGGATGAAAAATGTGGTAACTGTACGGAATGTATGGACATCTGCCCAGTTTTAGCCTTCACAGGTACGCCTTTCAAGGAGGATCAACCTCGAGAAGCACGTTATGACGCCAGTAAATGTGAAAAATATCTTCTTGAAGATGCACAATGGGAAGTTTGTGGTTTGTGTGTTTATATCTGTCCACATGGAAGAAATAAAAAGAAATAGAGATTTTATTAAAAAAATTATTTAAAATCCAGGTTTATTCAAATTTTTCATAGCACACAACTTGTTCTAAATCCCTTCTGGGACGTGGATCCGGAGTTTCGTCAGCATATCCCAGTGTAAACATGGCAGGAACTCTGATATCCTTTGGAATACTTAAGATGTCTTTAACTTTATCTTCATCATAGGCCCCTAACCAGCAAGTTCCCAGACCAAGTTCAGTGGCCTCTAAAATCATGAAAGATACTGCGATGGATAGATCAACTGTATAAGCGTATTGTCCACAGGGCATGAGCCTTTTAGATTCTGTTGAACATGCCACAATGGTTATTGGTGCCTGACCCACAAACTTCTGACCATTTGCCGCGTCAATCAGTTTATTCCGGGTTTCTTGATTTTTTACAACCAAAAATTTCCATTCCTGCCTGTTGGCAGCAGATGGTGCAATCCTGGCTGATTCTAATATTTTTTCAAGTTTTTCATCCTCAATTTCAGTTTCCTTATATCTTCTAATGCTTTTCCTTTCATTAATCGCTTCAAAAACATCCACCCATGACGCCCCCTTAATTATAATTATATAATAAATAAAATCATAAAACTCTGCTAACAAAAATAATAAAAAAAATAAGTAAAAATAAAAGATTTTAAATAACTTTTTTATTATTTATTCTGCATCCATCATTTCGCCGTACTCTACTTCTATCTGACAGCCTTTGGGACCACAGCAGAAATGTTGTAAATCGAATTTTACTTCCATTTTTTCACCTCGATAAGTTCAACAATATATAAAAGTAACTAATAGTATTTAAAGCATGTACTGACATTAAGCATATATACTTACATAATGTATACTTAGTATATTTTATTATAGCATTTATTAGTCATTTTTTCCATATTATACATCATACTTGATGTCAATTTTGAATTGAGGGGGATGATCAGATGACAACTAATGGTGAAAATCATGAGTATATCTGTTCAGTAGAAGTTGCAATTAATGAGATAGGCGGTAAATGGAAATCATTAGTTTTATGCTCATTAAAGGATGGTAAACTTCGATTTAACGAGATTAACAAAAAATTACCGGATATTTCTCAACGAATGTTAACAAAAACCCTTAGAGAGCTGGAAACAGACAGGATAATTCATAGAGAGGTTTATCCTGAGGTTCCTCCCAAGGTTGAATACTCCCTAACCTCCAAGGGAAAATCTGTATTGCCTATTTTAGACTCTTTGTGCGAGTGGGGTGAAAAATACGGCAAAATAGAAGAGGATAAGAATGATTAACCGTTTATAATATTTCATAATTTTCAATAAATAATCCCCCATCAAAGAAACCCGCAAGTGATATTAAATGGACATGGATGGCACTAATACTTCTGAACTAAAACTATTCGAGTTTGGAAGCAAAAAAAAGTTGTTTTTACTTTTATGCGCAGTTATTTTATGGTTTGCTGCATTAATTACCTATTTTATCCCTGGTTTTAATTATTACTCAGTAGTCAGCTTCAATGCGCTGCGCAGTGATGCTCTATTTGCATGGTTCTGGTACAATTATACATTATACATGCTCTATATCTTTTTATTCCCCCTAATAGTACTTTATATCATGTCATTCAAGGTTGATCAGTTAAAACCTTACCGTTTGGTGTTATTTTTATCCCTGATAACCACTGCCATTGGGACACCTATTGTGGATCCAGTCATGAAAAATTTGTTTGCCATTCCACGGCCATGGGTTGCTTATCCTGATATTAACAGCTTATATCATGTACTGGGATTTTCCTTTCCATCCGGACATTCATTTCAATCATTTTCAGCAACTTTACCCATTATACTCTGTTTATTAACCAGTGATGAAAAATTTAAAAGAAACTGGAAAAAAGTAATTTTAGCAACTATTTTACTGATTTTGGCATTAATTCTAGCTTTAAGCAGAGTTTTAGCAGGTGTACATTACATTTCAGATGTCTTATTTGGAATGGGTTTTGCAATCTTTTTGATTGTAATTTTGGGTAGCTTAATTCAATGGCTGTTGAAAAATGATTATTTAAATGTCCAAAATGAAAAATGGTATGCCCTGGCGTTTATTTTAATCCTGATTATCAATACGATTTTCATCAGGTGAAAGATCAAAGAAATCGAACTATATTCAAATACCTCAAAGTTGCTTAACAATTGTGGCGGCGAAAACAGCCGCCCCGAAACCATTATCAATATTAACCACTGCTATTCCTGGAGCGCATGATTGTAACATTGCATTAAGAGCCGTGAATCCACCTGCCCCCACCCCATATCCCACTGATGTAGGGACTCCTATTACTGGAACATCTACCAGTCCAGCAACCACTGATGGTAATGCTCCCTCCATTCCAGCCACTACAATTAGAGCTTTGACATCTTCTTGTATCATCAGCCGGATTTGTGAGAATAAACGGTGTATTCCTGCCACACCCACATCATATGAGGTTAAAACTTCACAGCCTGATTCTTCAGCCACTATACGTGCTTCTTCAGCTACTGGAATGTCTGATGTGCCAGCGGTGATGATCCCTATCTTGCCCTGTCTTTCTATTTCATTGTCCTTAATGAGTAAAATTCGTGCTTTATTATTATATTCCGCTTTAAAACCTTCTTCTTGAAGATTCTTGAGTTCTTCTTTGATTTTTAAGTACCGATTCTCTTCCAGTCTAGTGACCAACACCCGACCTCTATCTGCACAGTTCTTGATTATTTTCACGAGTTCTTGGTCATTCTTGCCCTCTGCGAAAATAGCTTCTGGGAACCCAGTTCGAAGATCACGTGCAGCGTCTAATTTAGCAAAATCCTCCAATTCAGCTATTTGCATGGTTTTAAGCATTTTTTCAGCGTTTTCTACCGATATGTTACCATTGATCAGTTCTTGGAGTATTTTCTTCATACTATACCTACCTATCAATCTTATATATTAAGCGGGAGTATTAAAAACAATTCTATGATCTTAACTGTTAATCCATAAATTTCATCCCATATTAGGATTAACATCTGAGTAAAATAATATTTCCATATAAAAAAGATGAAAATAGAGGCATATAATTGAAAAAAGCACGTATACTTGTCCAGGGAATAGTGCAGGGAGTTGGATTCCGCCCCAATGTTTACAGGTTAGCCAGGGCCAGGGCCCTGAATGGATACGTGCGGAACTTAGGTAATGTGGTTGAAATAGTGGTTGAGGGAAGTGTAAATAATATTAAAAGCTTCAAAGATGACATTGAAGCTAAAAAACCACCAATATCCAAAGTTGATTCTTTAGAAATAGAATGGTTGGGCTATGATGATTTGTTGGAATTTAGTGGTTTCCAGATACTGGAAAGTTCCTCTAACTTCTCTGGTTCTTCTGTGATACCTCCTGATGTTGCTACATGCGACAGTTGCCTTGGAGAAGTGATGAAGAGTGGTGATCGCCGTTATCGTTATCCTTTCACTGCTTGTACTGACTGTGGCCCCCGTTTCACTGTAATTAGTTCCATCCCTTATGATCGTGAACGTACATCTATGGATGCATTCCCCCTGTGTCCAGATTGTATGGGAGAATACCAGGACCCGGAGGACCGTCGTTACCATGCAGAAGCAACTTGTTGCCCAGTTTGCGGTCCTGAAGTTTTCCTTTATAGAGAAGAGAAGATCAGTGTAGATAATCCAATCAAAGAAGCAGCCAGACTTCTGGATAATGGCAATGTATTGGCAATGAAAGGTATTGGTGGTACTCATTTGGTGGCAAACACCATTGATGATCTCCCCATCATTAACTTGCGTAATAATCTGGGTAGAATGAACCAGCCATTTGCCTGTATGTCTCCGGATATTCCAACTATACGAAGCTTCGCTGAAGTAGCGAATTATGAAGAAGAGATTCTTTTATCAAATAATAGGCCCATTGTGATTCTCAAAAAGAACAGAGATTATTATTTATCACCCTATGTAGCTCCAGAACTGCATAATTTGGGTGTTATGCTCCCCTACTCGGCCCTGCACCACCTTCTATTCACCTATACTGACTCACCAGCTTACATAATGACCTCGGCCAACATGCCGGGTGAGCCCATGTTAACCCAAAATCAGGAAATAATTAGTAAACTGGAGGGTGTTGCTGATTATTATCTTTTACACAACCGTAAGATTATAAACCGGTGCGATGACAGTGTTGTGAGATTTCGTGGAGGAGATTTAGCATTTATCCGTCGTTCAAGGGGCTATGTACCTGAACCATACGATTTCTCTAATATCAACTCAGATTTGAATGTTCTGGCACTGGGCCCCGAAATTGATGTGACCTTTTCTCTTCTCAAGGAAGGAAAATGTTATGTTTCACAACATATTGGGGATACCACCAAGTACGAGACTTTTCTCTATCTCCAAAAGGCCATAGAATACATGATGGGAATTACAAGGACTGATAATGTGGATATGGTAACTTGTGACCTTCATCCTCAATTTTTCACAACTAAACTGGCACATGAATTGGGTGAAAGGTTCCAATGTCCTGTTTTAAAGGTACAACATCATCATGCCCATGCTGCAGCCCTATCCCTTGATTGGGGTGTGGAAGAACTTATTTGCATAGCGGCTGATGGTGTGGGTTATGGTGACGATGGTAGTGCTTGGGGTGGGGAGATATTATATTCTAACCGAAGAGAATATGAACGAATGGCAAGTTTAATGCCTCAGAACATGCCTGGAGGGGATTTAACCACACGTTACCCTGCTAGAATGATTATGGCTATGCTTTACCCATATTATGGTGAAGATGAACTTCTGGAAATGATGAGGACTGATTATCTTGACTATTTCCCCCATGGTTTAAAAGAAGTGGATATTGTGGCTAATCAACTGGAAAGGAATTTCAACTTAACAGGGACCACCAGTACTGGACGAGTACTCGATGCACTGGCTGCAGCTCTACATATCTGCGGAGAAAGAACTTACGAGGGCGAATGTGCGATGAAACTGGAATCTGCGGCATATTCAGGGAAAGATGGTTTTGATTTGCCCATCAAAATAATTCAACAGGACGGGATGGATGTTTTGGATACGTCCCAAATCCTTTCATCAGTTTTAGAGAAAAAATTGGAAGGAGAAAAAATTGAAGATTTAGCATGCTCGGCTCAGAGAGCTGTTTCAGAGGGTTTAGCCAAACTTGCAATTAGAGCCGCCCGTAAAAAGGACGTTAATAACATTGGTGGTTCAGGGGGTGTTTTCTACAACGAAGCTATTAGTATGACTATTAAAAACTTTGTAGAAAATGCTGGTTTCCGTTTCCTTCAGCACAAAAATAGTTGTGCAGGGGATGGTTCTGTTTCACTGGGCCAGGCTGTGGTCGCTGCCCTCTCTTACACTAAAAATAAGAATAAATGATGAAAATCAGCGCGCAATCTGAGGGAATATTAGAACTTATTGGAATTACGTGTTAAAGTTATAAATTAGCTTTTATTCTTGAGGTTCTTCCTCACCGAACATTACTGGCAGGTTTAATGAACGTATCTTTAAAGCCCTTTTCCTTCCATTAACCTGTTTTAATAGAATTTCTGCATGTTTTTTGGCCTCATCATAGTTTTGGATTAGCTGTTCGAGTTCTGATGAAATATCATCACCCAGGCGAGCCTGCTCTTCCAACATTTGCAGTTCCTGAAATTCGTGCCCAGGCGATTTAACCCTTATTGTGCCCTGACTGATGAATATCTGAAACTCCACATCATTGGAAATATCATAATATTTCCTGGGCCTTCCCCGTTCAATTTTTTGGAATTTGGAACTCAGGAGTCCTGCGTCTTCCATGGCACGCAAGTGTTCTATTATGGCTTTATGGCCAATTTCCAGTTCTCTAGATATCTGACTGACAAAACGTGGTTCTTCGCGTAAAAGGCCCAGTATGTCCCTTCTGGTTTTGCAGCCCATTACATCCAATAATAACTCTAAATCCATTTTTAATCCACTTTCTTATTCTTTATATCCAAAACGTTCAATATCAATTATATTTTTGTTATTTTTATTCTTATGTAAACATTTGCCCATCTAAAGATCTTATAAAGTGTCTTTCCTCAAGCATAACAATTAAAAGTTTATTGTCAATTGCAATGAATTATTATAACAATTTGTTATTATAATCATTATTTTCAGAAAGGTTTATATAACCTTTGGTTACTAATAATTTATATAACTTTTGGTAACTATAACCATGATTTAGAAAAGTTTATATAACCTTAAGTAACTATAATCCTAAAGTTACTTATCTTCCCAAACCTCCATTAAAGGTGAACCTATGAGCGATGAAAAAGAGATTAAGAAAATGAAGGATGACTTGGAAAAATTAGAGTCAGAAATCCAGGAAAAAAATGATGAAATTCAGGAGAAGGAAGAAGAAATCATCAAAAAAGAACAGGAAATTGAAAAATATAAAGAACAATTGTTAAGACTTCATGCTGATTTTGATAACTTTAAAAAAAGAACTGAAAAGGAATTAACTGATCACATTCGCTATGCCAATGAAAAACTCATAATTAAAGTAATAGATACTTATGAAGATTTGGAAAGGGCCTTAAAATCAGGTAAATCTGAGGACCTGCAGGAAGGGGTGGAGATGATCTATCAAAATCTTAAAAAGGTGTTGGAGAGAGAAGGCCTTGAAGAACTTCCTGCTAAAGGAGAGAAATTTGACCCTTACAAACATGAAGCACTTATGACCGAGGCTCATGATGATTTTGAAAATGGAGAAATAATAGAAGAACTCTGTAAAGGTTATAAATTGAATTCTAAGGTTATAAAATATTCTAAAGTTAAAGTTTGTAAGAAAAACGATGCATAATGCAAATAAGAGGTGATTCTATATGGCTAAAACCGAAAAAATTATAGGAATTGACTTGGGAACCAGTAACTCTGCCGCCGCAGTATTGATCGGTGGTAAACCAACCATTATTCCCAGTGCAGAAGGAGCTACTCAATATGGTAAATCATTCCCCAGTTATGTGGCCTTTGCAGATGATGGGCAACGTCTTGTGGGGGAACCAGCAAGAAGGCAGGCAGTAACCAACCCTGAAAAAACTATAACCGCGATTAAAAGACAAATGGGTACAAATTATAAGGTGGACATATCTGGGAAACAGTACACTCCTCAGGAAATCTCTGCTTTCATCCTTCAAAAAATCAAAAAGGATGCAGAAGCATTTCTGGGAGAAGAAGTAAAAAAAGCAGTTATAACCGTACCTGCTTACTTCGACGACAACCAGAGAACAGCCACCAAAGATGCTGGAACCATAGCAGGATTAGACGTTGTGAGGTTAGTAAACGAGCCCACTGCAGCCAGCTTGGCCTATGGTATCGATAAATCCAGTGATGATGAACTGGAAATTATGGTCTTCGACTTCGGAGGTGGAACACTTGATGTAACCATCATGGAATTCGGAGGAGGAGTCTTCGAGGTGAAATCCACCAGCGGAGACACCAAACTGGGAGGAACTGACATGGACGCTGCTGTGATGAAATACTTAGCAGATGAGTTCAAGAAAGACACCGGCGTGGATATCATGAATGATGACCAGGCAGTTCAAAGACTCAGAGAGGCTGCTGAAAAAGCCAAGATCGAACTTTCCACAACACTAAACACTGAAATCAACTTACCATTCATCACCGCCACCCAGGACGGACCAAAACATTTAACTCACACCCTAACACGGGCTAAACTGGAAGAACTCGTGGATTCTATCATAAAAAAATGCTCCGGACCAATGGAACAGGCGTTGAAAGACGCTAAAATGACAAAAAGTGATGTGGACAAGATCATCCTCGTAGGAGGGCCTACCAGAATGCCCATAGTCCAAAAATTCGTTGAAGATTACATTGGAAAACCAGTAGAACGTGGAATTGATCCAATGGAATGTGTAGCCGTGGGAGCTGCAATTCAGGGCGGAGTGCTAGCCGGAGAAATCAAAGACCTGGTTTTACTTGATGTTACTCCATTATCTCTAGGTATTGAAACATTGGGTGGAGTTTTCACTAAGCTGATTGAACGAAACACCACTATACCAACTAAAAAGAGCCAAGTATTCACCACAGCCGCTGATAACCAGACTTCGGTGGATATTCACGTATTACAGGGAGAAAGGTCTGTAGCCACTGGAAACACCACCCTTGGCAGGTTCCAGTTGGTTGGAATCCCCCCTGCTCCTCGAGGAATGCCACAGATAGAGGTGACATTCGATATTGATGCAAACGGAATCCTTAACGTGTCAGCGAAAGATATGGGAACTGGTAAGGAACAGGCCATAACCATCACTGCTCCGAACAAGTTATCCGAGGACGAAATAGACCAAAAAATAAAAGAAGCTGAAAAACACTCTGAAGAGGATAAAAAACGTCAGGAAGAAGTTGAAATCCGGAACAATGCAGATTCAATGATTTACACTGCTGAAAAAACTCTGGATGAACTGGCCGATAAGGTGCAACCTGATCAGAAAACTAAAATAGAAGGACTGGTCAAGGAACTCCGAGAAGTTGTTGGTGGCGATGATCTGGAAGCAATTAAGAATAAAACTGAGGAATTGACCAAAGCTGTTCAGGAAGTTGGAGCTGCAATCTACCAGCAAGCTCAACAAGAACAGGCCCAACAACAACAGGATGCTCAGGGTCAGGCCGAGCAGGATCCTAAGGATGATGACACCATCGATGCCGACTATGAGGTCAAAAAGTAAGACCATTCTGTGAAAACTTTGGGTGGGGAACTTCCTCCCACCCTACCCACAATTTTATTATATTTATTTTACTAAAATGAAATAAATTAAATAATCACATAATCATGTTTCATCAACTGGAAGAACTTGATTTTATATTAAATTTCATTCATTGACACTTATCATATAATCATTATTTAAGATAATCAGAGTATTTGAGGAAGATTAGCCATGGCAGAAAAGCGAGATTATTACGAAGTCCTGGGAGTGGAGAAGGGATCTACTAAGAAAGATATTAAAAAGGCCTACCGGAAACTGGCCATGGAGTATCACCCTGATGTTAGCGAAGACCCTGAAGCGGGTGAAAAATTCAAAGAAATCAGTGAAGCCTACGCTGTGCTCTCTGATGATGAGAAAAGAACCACTTATGATCAGTATGGTCATGCAGGAATGGGTGGATTCAGCCAGGAAGACATTTTTAACAATATCAACTTTGAAGATATATTCCGTGGATTTGGATTTGGAGGAAATCGTGGCGGTGCTGGTTTTGAAAGCATATTTGATCTTTTTGGATTTGGAGGTGGCCGCCGTAACGGACCCCAACAGGGCAATGATGTTCTATATGAGATGAAGATCACACTAGAAGAAGCAGCCCATGGATTGGAAGATGATATCCAAGTCCCCCATAAAAAGACTTGTCCACGATGTAACGGTTCTAAGGCCGAGCCAGGGACAGAAAGTCGATCTTGCGATACTTGTGGAGGTACTGGTCAGGTTAGGCACGTTCAAAACACCCCATTAGGACAATTTGCAACCATCCGCCCCTGTAACACTTGTCATGGTGAAGGGAAAATTATTGACAGCCCCTGCCAGGAATGCCATGGTAGAGGTATTGTCAAACAAAAAAGCACTATAAATGTTAAAATACCACCGGGAGTGGAAGATGGATCTCGCTTGCGCGTTCCAGGTGAAGGAGATGTTGGTAAACGCGGAGGCCCACCTGGTGATCTTTACGTTCTTATAAGGGTGAAACCACACAAATATTTCAAACGAGAAGGGGCAAATCTCCACTACCAAAAACCGGTTAGTTTTGTTCAGGCAACTTTAGGTGATAAAGTCGAAGTACCCACTATTGATGGGACAGTAGAGCTCAGAATACCTGAAGGAACTCAAACTGGGACTTCTTTCAGAATAAAAGGTTTTGGAATGCCACATTTACGCTGGAACGGTAAAGGAAATCTATATGTGAAAGTGAAAGTTGTTACACCCAAAAAACTCAGCCCCAGACAGAAGGAGCTTCTGGAAGAATTTGCCGACATAAGCGGTGATGAGATTTACAATGAAGAGAAAGGTTTTTTTGATAAAGTGAAAGATGCCATAAGCCACTGATAAAAACATCTAAAAATGAATATATTTTCAACCCCTTATTTTTAATTTTCCCTCCACGAAATTAGCGTAGCGAAGTAAAACTATTTACTTTATCAAAGCTAACTTCTATTTATTTATAGTAACATTATAAATGACTTAGTAAGGTGTGATTTAGTGTGTATGCTAAAGAAAAAGATCACAACATAAACGTGACTCAGATACTCGACAAGGTTAATGATTACTTTGGTTTTGTACCAAAAATATTCGAGGTTTTATCAGAGAACCCCCCTGCTTTGAAGGCATTCTTTGATAAGGCGGAATTCATGATGGCAGATGATAGTTTACCACCACTAACCAAAGAATTCGTGTCAATTGGTGCTGCTGCTGCCCTGGGATCGCCTCACTGTCTTGGCACTCATCTGGAAGTTGCCAGAGAGTTCGGAGCCACTGAGAAACAACTCCTCCTGGCCATAATTATTGGAGCATCCATAACAGAAACCACTGCTTTATCCAAGTCTTTACGAGTTTATGATGATTTTAAAAGATAAACTCGAATTTTCTTTCTAATTTTAGTTTTTGAATCTTTTTTTGTATTTTCTAAAGAATTTACCTTATTTAAACCGATGAATGCTTATCATTTTAAGAATTAGTTTCTAGTTTATTGCATTAAAAAAACTAATTCCGCATATTTCAAGTTGATATGGGTAATAAGGAGGTAATAAATAAAATATAATACCAATTAAAAAGAAAAAAATATGATAATAAGGGTTTGTTAATGGAGGGAAGAATATGCAGAAAAATACCATGGCGATTGTGCTGATAATTCTGGGTATAATAGTATTGGCCGTCCCTATACTGGGAGTAATCCCACTCAGTGTTCTTACAGGATTAGGAGTAGCATTTTTGGGATTAGGCTTTATACTTGCAGGTTTTGCCGACAGGGAAGTGAACACAGGTTTGGGACTTTTGGAGATAGTTTTAGGAATAATTTCTCTTGTCCTTGGTCTTGGATTCATCCTGAATCCTGGTCTTTTCAGCTTCGTGGCTGGATTATTGGTCTATATGGCGGGTTTATTCCTGATCATAGTTGGTATAGTTGCCACATTTACTATGGCTGGAGGTAGCCGCTGGAACGGGGTTGTTGCCATAATTATCGGGATGATCTACCTGATATTCGGATATTTTATTTCCAATCCATTCTATCTCGGAATGCTAATTGGCTTCTGGCTATTAATCACTGGAATTTTGATATTTTTCCAGAAAGATTAAAAAATAATTTTTTCTTTTTTAAATCTAATTTAGTTAGAATAATAAATTTACTAGTTTAGATACGGTAAAATTAAGTAATGGCCTGCCGAGAGTAACCCACCTTCTGTTCATGGCAGCATTCATCTATGCAGGTTACCTCTGCCTCATACAGTATTCACTGGCAGCGTTTACCCTTGCATCCCGTGGATTGGCCGTTTCACCGTTCCTTCTGGTGTCAATCAGACGAATCATCATGTTCATCCACCAGAAGACGTGTCGTTTCTGCTCCAGAGTCCTGCTTCTCAGCAGATGCCTTATGACATCACGGTTCTGTATGATGGGTGGAGTTTCCTCAGTTTTAACTGCAGACATTAAATCCGCAGAAACCGGTAGCTGCCCTTCGGCTGGCCATTAAAAAATGAGTAGCGGGGCCTAGATTTGAACTAGGGCTCTCGGGGTTATGAGCCCCGCGGGATCACCAGACTACCCCACCCCGCTGTACTATCACTGTTGAATTTTTATGTATATAAAGGTTTCCCTCAATTCTTTTTTTATATTCTTTTATACTATACTAATTTAAATATGCTTAAAAAATTAAAATAAGCCCTAAAATGGCTAAAAAGAGAAATAGGATTTAAATCTTATTAATGTTCCCTTAAATTTTCAATCTCTTTACTTTTTAGGTTCTTCTTCAGGGTTCTCCAATTTTTCCAGGCGTTCTTCAATACTTGCCAGTTTCTTGTTGGTTGTATCACTGTAATCATTGAAACGTTTTTGGAGAGATTCTAGATCCGTTGACACTGCATTAAAACGTTTCTCAAGTCCAGCCAAATCTTTTTTAGTGGCCAGGTCCCAGTCCTCAATTAGCTGGTCACTCTGTTCATTGAGGAAAAGGTCTATGCGATGAGATAAGTTATCGGTGCTAATGGGAACATTTACTCTGCCCTTAATTTTTTCACCCATTCCGGAAACCTTTTCACTGACTCCTGAAACATTTAATTTTTCACCCATTCCTGACATAGATTTTTCTCCAGATACTTTTTCACCCAAATTGCTTGCTCCAGATTGAACTTTATCACCTAAATTATTGGCCTCGCCATATACTCTTTCACCTAAATTTGTGGCATCACTTTTCATTTGACCTAAATTAAACTTGCGATTATCCTGTAGATAATAATATAAAAGTATAACTATGGCTCCAGCCAAAACAAGAATGGCAAATACTTCCAATGGAGTCATGGATTATTTCCCCCTTTCAATGCCTTTACCCTTCTTTTCCATCTGTTTTTCTTTTTTTTCTATTTCTTCTAATAGTTTCTGAAGCTTTTCATATTCTGCTCTGGTTTCAAGGCGGGTTACTCTCTCATTAATTTCACCATGGAGAAATCCAACTTTTTGCATCATCTTCGATGTTTCTCCCCTGATCTGAGAAAGCCTCTCCTGCTGGTCCTTTGGGAGCGGTATCACATTTTCCATTAGACGTTTAGATTCCAAATCCCTCTCAACCAGTTCAATTTTCTTAAGTTCGGCTTGTTTTTCAAGGAATATTACATTACTCTGGGCTTCTCTAACTCTTCTCCATTGCATTACTATCACTATTATTGCTACGAGTGCTATTACCGCAATAATAAGTAAAAAAATGTTCTGTGGAATGCTTACAACGTCTGCCATGATATTCCCCCTTATCAATACTTTCGATATGCTAATTAAAGAGTACTTTGAACTCTATCTTTAAGCTTTTTTTAAAGTGAGTTTAATGATTAAACCTTAAACTTATTAAAGCCATTTGAATATCTGCTTTAGCCAATAAATATAGTTAATCAATATTATAAGTACCCTAAAACATATTGGCTTGCAGATGAAAGTTACATATAAATATGTACATTTATATAATTAAAGCTTTATGATGAAGCTTGTTATCTATGTTTCATAGTATTACGGGACAATGTAACTATGTAATGGATATAAAAGAGATTAAGTAATTATTGACAACCAATCAAAGGTGCTAATTAATTTATTTAACTTAAAATTAGTGTGATTACATGATAGATATGTACCAAAAAGCAGGTAAAATTGTAAAAGAAGTTAGAGAACTTGCAGTAAATGAAGTACACCAAGGGATGAACGTTCTAACGCTGATAAATCTCATTGAATCGGAAATTAAAAAAAGAGGAGGGTTGCCTGCTTTTCCCTGTAACATCTCCATTAACGAAGTTACCGCCCACTACACCTCCCCGTCTGGAGACACAACAATTATTAAAGATGGGGATCTGGTCAAAATTGATTTGGGAGCTCATGTAAATGGTTACATTGCTGACTCTGCGATCACTGTTGTTGTGGGCTCAGGTGAAGGTCCCTTCATATCAGGAGATAAAGTTTATACCCGAGACAAAGAGTTAAAAATGATAGAAACTGCTAACGAAGCCCTTAATGTGGCTATTAGTAACGTTCGAGATGGTGCGGTTTTGGGCGAAATCGGGAAAGCTGTAGAAGAATATGTAAAATCCCAAGGTTTTTTACCTGTAGCGAATCTCACTGGTCACAGCCTAGATCAGTGGAATCTGCACTCCGGCTTATCCGTGCCTAACGTTAGGGAAAATAATCAGCAGATAATAGAAGAAGGGGATGTTCTAGCCATTGAACCGTTTGTAACTGACGGTGTGGGTATGGTGGGAGATATGAAGGACACATTCATTTTCAGGTTCCTTCGTGACCGACCTTTGCGCCTGGTTGAATCTCGAAAGTTACTGGATATAATTAAAAAAGATTATAGAAGCCTGCCATTCGCCCAAAGGTGGTTGGAAGAAGGTTCAAAAATCCGGAAGGTTAATCTGGCCATGAGACAACTTATCTCTTCCCGAGCTGTCTATCCATATCATGTTCTTCGTGAGAAAAGTGGTGCCAGGGTTGCCCAGGCCGAACACACCGTTATTGTAGAGCAAGATGGTTGCATTATTACAACTGAATGACAAGTTACATGAGACATATCTTACTCTTCACTTACCAAAAAAAGTCGAATAAATTATTGTTTAAGTGAATCTAAAGCATTATGTGCTTTGTCTCTCCCATTATAATCTTCAGTCCCCTCATATAATTTTGATGCCTCTTGAAAGAAGTAAACAGCATTATCATTATCTTGTTGTTCTTTGCACACTAATCCCATGTTGTAAAGGGCTTCAGCCATGTTATGATGATCATTTATTTCCTCAGAGTATTCGTAGGCTATTTTGAAGTAGGTTGCAGCTTTATCATAAATCCCACGCCTGAGACTCATAACACCATCCATCATTAATTTAGATATCTTTTTTTTCTTTTCTTGTGATCTTAAGCGGTAGTAAAGTATTATCATACCCGCATATGCTAATAGCATTGCCCCAGCTATCAAAAACATGTCCATATGTTTCACTTCCCCATTCACTAAACCATTCTATTTAATTAATAATTAGTACCTTCCCTTTATAAATCCTTAATAATCTATCTCATTATAATAATGTATTATCACGACATAAATTACCTTAAATCGTTAGAATTAATATTATTTTATTATTGTAATGCTGAAATAATAAGAATTAAACGCGTTTTATAACCTTAAATAGTCAAATTTCTCAAAAAACATAAAACATAGCATAATTATTTAAAAAAAGAGAAAATGTAGGGATGATAAATCCCTTAGACATTTGCTAGAGGGTCTTCTTTTTCACCGCTGCCTTTGTATGGCACAGGTAGGCCCATGGCCTTCCGTTCGTCGATGACTTTCATGGCTTTGGTTTTCTTGTCAGTTGCCAGTTTTTCAAGTAGACCTAATCCAGGTTTCACATCATCCATTGATTTGGTTTCAATGACTCCAGCTTCAACAGCCTGTTTGAATAATGTTTCACCGGCATCAGTTCTGACGAAAACAGTTGACCAGCCATCTGGAGTTCCAACTGAACCTGTGGATACGTCAGATAGTTCTGATACGTAGTCAAGACAGATTTTACATCCGTTTTGTTCATATCCATGGGTTTCTTTGAGTGGAATGGTCAGCATTTCATCTGCGGTTTTTATCCAGAATTTACCTTTACCTATGTCCATTTTTTCCACTAGGTCGAAGTCGACGCCAGCTTTCTCAGAAACGAATGTTCTCAGTGATTCATATGGGAAGTTTTCCATACAGAAAATACCTAATACTAGGGCTATTTTGTCTGAAACAAATCTTGCCCCGAATGGGTATGATTGCATTTTTCTGATTCCCATAGTCTGGCAGGGTATGGCTACTGTTCCAACTTTTTCCAGACCGTATTGTCGGACTGCTTTTTTGAGCATCCAAACGTTAGGGGAGAAGGTGTATTTGGTTCCAGCGGCTGCCAGGATTTCATCTGAAGACATGGCCACCATTGGTTCTGGTTTCCACATTACATCAGTTGGGCCGGCCACTACTGCACCGTCAATGAGTCCTTCATCAAGGGCGTAACAGAATAATCCGGATACTATTCCACCATCTTGGGCTATTTTTTGGATCTGTTTGTCTGTTGATCTTGCTGCAACAACTTCTTTGTAGGTTCCTAATACCATTTTTTCACCTCCTATAACCCTAAGTCCTGTTTAATTCTGTCAGCGGGCCACCAGCTTCGTGGGCACTGCACGTAGCAGACTCCACACTTAACACAGCGGTCGCTGTTCAGTTCAGGTCGTCCGTTGTTCATATCTAGGGCTCTGGTCGGGCAAGCCATGGCACAAGTTCCACATCCTATACATAGGGCCTGGTTAACAACTTTAGTTTGTAAGTCGCAACCACATGCTTCGGTGTATCCTGCCAGGTCCATTGCAGGTGCTAAATAGTCCATATCCCCGTTAATAGCAGCTACTACAACTTTAGCTATTAATTCAGGGGATGGTGGGCAGCCAGGGAGGGCAAGGTCCACTTTAACTAGGTCAGCAATTGGCACGAATGATTCGTGGTTTGGTTGTGCTTGCTGTCCTCCTCGGGAGTATCGGGTGAAACAACCGGTTGCTGCGCAGGACCCGAAGGCCACTACTAATCCAGCTTTTTCCCGTACTTCCTTAAGTTCGTGCAGACTGTGTTCGTCCTGCAAACAACATGACCCTTCAACAAGGGCTATGTCCATTTCAGGCATTTCCCATAAGTCTACCAGGGTTTGTCCGTAGACTATATCTATCATTTCAGTTAGTAATGGTGCGAGTATGTCGTAGTTTTCGGTTAACGACATTCCACACCCGGTACATCCGCTTAAGTGAATGTATCCTATTCTTGGTTTAGCTTTTTCTTCAGCCACTTTTTCAACCTCCTCTTGTGAAGCTTTATCGTCAGGTTTTGCCTCCATTCCTAAAAACGATTTGATGCGGGCTAATATTGACATTAACTAACCCCTATTTCTTTTAATATCATTTCAATGGCCTTGGGAATGGCATCTTCCACACTTTTGGTTAACCCCATTTCAACATCGGGGGCAGAGACACGTTCTGGCTTGCATCCAATAACCATGACTTCACACTCGTTTGCTAATTCGTGTAATGGTTGATTGACAGGCCATGAATGCACATTTTCGTAAGAACCCTCTGGTATTTCGTCAACACTGAATTTACGAACTGTGCCGGGTTCTGCATTAAACTGTACGATATCCACCACTATCATTTTCTTCCATTCTTCGTGAGGAAGGCTGAAAACGAAGTGAGGACCACCAGTACCGGCATCGATTAACATGACATTTTCTGGTAGGGGTTTTTCCTTGGAATATTCTCCAAGTGCCTCTATCACTGCTGGTCCGAATCCGTCATCCGCAAATAGGATGTTTCCGCATCCGACCACCATTATCTCTGCACTGTATGGCATGCTTTTTCCCTTAAATCCTGACCATCTCGTCTTTGAGAATGCTCCTGTCTTCGTCGTCAATAACGATCATGTGAGTCGCACAGGACAGACATGGATCGTAGGCTCGGATAACATGAGGTCCGAATTCGTGGTGGAATCCTTCAGTTGCTGGTCCCATGGTGGGTATGTTCCAAGTGGTTGGTACCAGACAGCTGTAGAACTGGGTTTTACCGTTGGCAACTTGGGCCATGTGAACGTCCATTCCACGTGGTCCTTCAATAGCACCGACTCCCAGTTTGTTGGTTCCGGAGACATCAAAGTCTGCCATTACAGGTGCAGATGTGTCTAGTTCACCTAGAATGTCGATAGCTTTTGATAGGGCGGTTTTCATTTCCAATGCTCGTGCCACGTGCTGAGCTACTACACCTTTTTCTGAGAATCCACCGTATACTGCGGCTCTTGCCCTTGGACCTACTTCTACATTTCTTCCATCGTATAACGGGATGGTTGAACATGCTCTTTTGGCTACTTCTGGGTCATCATACCAGCTTTCTGGCATTATTTCTGTGAATCTGTCCAGATCAANNACCTAAACCTTCTGGGAATCCTTTGTCTGCTACTAACCCAATGATTAATTCAACATGCGCATCTAATTTTGGTTTTAGTTGTTTTAATCTGGCATATAGTCTTTTTCTTGCTAGTTCGCTTATGTTACTGGCCATTCCACCTATCCTTACATCGGATGGGTGTATTCCTTCTCCAGCAACCATATCCACTACCATCTGGGCAGTTTTTCGTATTTCAGATACTGATTCAACCGCTGTCGCGAACAGGTTTTCTGGTACAACATCAGGGGCTATTAGGAATTGATGAATAGCATGGCTGTTAACGTGGTGCGCTGCCAGGGTAAGCTCCCTTAGCTGTCTGGCTGCTTTTGGTATTTCTATACCTAATGAATCATCCATAGCTTCTACTGAAGCCAGGGTGTGAGGTATAGGGCATACACCACAGATCCTCTGCGCATATACAGGCGCTGATTCTGGGGCTTTACCTGTTAACATCTTTTCTAAACCTCTAACGGGAGTAATACTGAAGTATCGTCCCTTGGTTACTATTCCTTCATCATCGACTTCCATGACCAACTCTGCGTGTCCTTCCTGTCGTGAGGTAGGCGAGATAACTACTTTTTCGCTCAAATGTATCACCTCTTAGTTTTTATAAGAACATCATTATTTCTAACTTTTAAATAATATTATAAGCTTTTCTTTAAAAACTAAAATGAAAAATTTAAATAGCAGTATAAACTAATTAATGAATTCCCACTAAAAATTAGAAAAAATAAATAATGATTCTTTCTATTGAGATGAACTTTATTAATTGGAATTCAAACATATTCTATTAGATACTAATAATCTAAATTTAAATCTCGAAAACTCTAAATAAATTTTTAACTTATATAGATTAGATAAAATATAACCTCTAAGACATATAACTAAAAATAGGGATAATATTAATTAAGAATAAATCGGTGATGAGGTGATCGGATGATAGACTCCAAAATTCTGGTATCGGTGGTTATAGTGCTTTTAATAGGAGTGGCTGCTGCAGGTTACCAAATATCAAACACTCCTGGACTATGGCAACCAGTAGCATCAAACAATCCCGATTCAAGTCAAAAATCAAGTTCTTCAGATGGAACTGATTCTGGAAGCCACCAAAGTTCTGCATCCAGTCAATCAACATCCATAAATCAACAGTCAAGTGGATCAGGAAGTGATAATGTGAAAATATCATCTTCAGAAGCTAAAGCGATTGCTCAAGAATCAATTATACAGGAAGGGGCAACTACAGGAACTCCAAATTTGATTAATTCCGATGGCAAAAAGATTTATGTTGTGCCAATTATTATGAATGGCAATCATGTTGGTGAAATATACATTGATGCCCAGACGGGTAAGAATTTAGGAGGGGCTGGGGGTGCACCCTAATGGTCAATATGGTGGAAACCGAAGTAGAATGTTGTAAAATAATATCAGAAGATGTTGAAAACGCATCAGTAATAGAAGGATCTCCAGAACTAGGACTCATTGGTAATATAGTGGGATGGCTCCTGGTAGAAGAACTTAAAATGAAGGAAATTGGACACATTGAATCCAAATACTTCCCACCACTCGCTGTTCTTTACAGAGGAGTTGCAATTCACCCATTTAGGATTTACGCCGTTGATGAATTGGTTCTATTCCTATCAGACTTTGTTGTTCCACCCAACGTAACTTACGATATGACCAATACCATTGTAGACTGGATGGAACGAAATAACAGTAAGGAACTCATAACCTTAAACAGTATTGCTGTCCGTCAAAAAACTAACGGAGTTGCAGGTGCAGCTAACTCACCAGAAGGTCTGAAAAGGTTAGGTGATCTTGAACTACCCATACTCCCCTTTGGAAATATTAATGGACTTTCAGGTACTCTGTTAACCAGAAGCATAAGCCGTGAAATTCCAGGTTCATGTTTATTTGCCGAGGTTCTAAATCAGTACCCTGATCCACGTGCTGCTGCCAGTGTAGTGGATGTTTTAAATAGGATGCTGGACATAGAAGTAAATCCAGAACCACTCTTAAAAGAGGCAGAGGAGATTGAGTCCAGGCTTAAAGAACTTGCTAATGCCGTTAAGAGTGAAGGGGAATCTCCCGCATACATTTAGATTCATACGGGCCCGTAGCCTAGCTGGATAGGGCGTCGGACTTCTAATCCGAAGGTCCCGGGTTCAAATCCCGGCGGGNNTCCCGGCGGGTCCGTAACTATTATCATTACCCACTATTTTGCTACGCCTTTCCATAAGGACAACATCACGCCAAATACCATGCATTTTTCCTATTTTTTCTCGAGTTCCCACAACCCGGAACCCACATTTTTTATGTAAATTTATACTCATTATATTTTCTGGGAAAATTCCAGCTTGTAATGTCCAAATGCCTTTATTTTCAGATAATTCTATTAATTTTCTGAGAAGAGTTGTTCCGATGCCTTTTCCCCGGTATTTTCCCCTTACATAAACACTGGCTTCAGCAATTCCAGTATAGACTTTTCTATTGGATGTTAGGGATAGTGCGGCCCATCCTAAAATTCTTTTTTCACTCCTGGCAACGAGATTGCATCCAGATATGTGATTTGAAACCCACAAATCCCAGGAGGGTATTGATTTTTCGAAAGTGGCATTACATGTGTTAATACCTTCCTGGTAGATTGATGAAACTTGATCCCAATCACTGGATTTCATTTCTTCAATTTCAAAATCCATAAAAATAAGTTGATTGTAGTCTATTAAAAAGTTGTCATCAAGAAAAAAAGATGAATAATATAATAAATAGTTCTAATAATAAAATCAATAGTTTTTAAAAATTATTTAACAGGATTTCTGTTTAAAACCTGCATTATTAAATTTACCAGGACAAACCCACCGATTATTACAGCTAAAATCCACCAAGAATATTCCATCATGATACTCATATATAAACACCTCATTATTCTTATTGTGAAGTAAATCCTAAAATCTTGCTTCTTCCATAATGGTTAACTAAATACAATATATAAAAACTTTTCTCGTGACGATAATAAATTGCCAAAAAATATGATATTTATTTCATAAATGCATCTAGTGTAGAATTTTCATTTTTACTGTACAATTCATTTACCACATCTTCATTCTCGTTAAATACCATTTCCCCATATTTTCCCCCACCACCTACCCTAATCTGCAGGGTTTTATCCCGAAATGCACTTATCCGTCGGGCAATTTCAGGGTCAATTTCGACCAAATCTTTCATTGGAGCATCAATCAAGACAGAAATTTCATCACCGAAGTGCAAAATTAATTCCTGCCATTTTCTCTGCACGAATTTGGTGGTGACTCCTTTACTGTAGGTGAGGCTTATGATTTCAGCCAAAGGCATTATATGGATATATGGTGGTCTGTGGGCAGGGTGTTTGGGTTCTTTCCAAGTGGCAAGTTCCTCAACACGGTAGTCAACTCCTTTTTTAATGGTTCCTCCACAGGGACATTTCATATTCATTCTTATGGCATCATCTGGATGGAACTGCTGGTAGCATTTGGTGCAGGCAGTGTGATGATATTTACCCAAGCGTGGGTCAAACCCATAATTTGCTGTGATCTTTTTGTCACAAATTGCACGGGCCAGTGAAGGGAAGCTTATATTTTTAACGTCAATTTCATTAAACTCACGCCCCAACCGATGGGGCCAGGGTGAGTGTGCATCAGAGTTGGTAAGGAATGGTATCTCCTGTAATTCTTCAATACGATCTGCCATATCCGTATCTGCCGAGAGCCCAAGCTCCACAAAATCAGGAGTTTCACCATAACAGTCCATTAGACTATCATATTCTTTGTATATGCTAGTCCAAGGTGTGAATGCATGAGAAGGACCTATTATGCAACCGTTATTCCGCACTAATTCCTGTATTTCTGCACCATTCATGCGAACCCTTGGCCGTCCATCTGAATCAAGGTTTCCCTTAAGTTTGTTGCGTATACTGTAGGCCGCTTCAAAGGAGGGAAGAATAATGAGATGGTGAACTCTTTTAGAGTCTTCCACTTCAGCTGTGAGAATAAGATTGGTTTCCGGATTTTTTGGAAGCCCATCCGGGATTTCTTCCTGAAGAAATTCATTATGGATTTTATTGTTTTCCCTGATCCTGAAAACTCCTTGGTTAACCTCTTCTGTGGCCTCTTCAATCATGTTAAGCCATCCCTGATGAAACGCATCCCCTGTAGCAACTAGATGCAGTCCCTTGAGGCTCCCCTGAGAAGATAACAACTCAGGAGTCATATTTTTTGAAGTGGCCATTGAGTAACGACCATGGATATGGAGATCAGCCCTGATAATCAATTTTTCACCCCTTTTCCAAGAATATGCGTTGAAAATTAATAAAAAAAATATATTTAAGTTGGATTGTAATAAAAAGATTTTAATGTGAATTAACCTATGTATCGCAGGTCTTCTTCACCAGGGACTATGTTCATCCGCTCAGCCATCTCTCTTTCCATCTGCTGGGCCTTGCTAATCATTTTTCGGGTTTCTTCGGCACGTTCTTCAAGTTTTGCCACGTCTACTTCCACCTTTATCATTTTCAATAGCGCTGTAAGCACAGCCTTTGATGCATCGGCGTCAATGAAGTAACCAGGGGTTTCACCCATGAGACAAACACCATTCATGCCTCTGGAAATTCCCAAACCCAGAATAAGGCCTGATGCCCCAATTATTCCCCCATCAGCTGATCTCAGAGTTATTTCATATTCTTTAAGAATTTCTGCCAATTCTTTATTGGTGGCTGCTCCGTAGACCTTTGGTTTATCCACTGGTTGGCCTGTTCCCAAACCTCCCAGAGTGTAAATTTCTTTAACACCATATTTTTCCACAAAATCAAGTATATACCCACATATCTCATATTGTCCCTCTGGACTGAGGCCTTGAGTGTTTCCTCCCAGGAAAATGAAGTCTCTTTCATCTTCTCCCTGGCTTTTAAGATAGTAAAACTCGTTTTTCATTGGTTCCACTATTCCATCTTCATCAACAAAGACTTGTGGAGGGAATGCTGGTGAATATAATTCAGCGAATTTCTCTGCTCCTAATTCGTGGATAAGATGTTCTGCAACCAGTTTACCCACATGACCTATGCCCGGTAAGGCTTCAATAAATATGGGATCATCAAGATCCACTTCTTTAATCATTTTTATGAATGTTTCTTTCATTTGAACACTCCTAAGGTAAATTATGCTCTCAATAGTAGCTTAATTCCTATAAACTAATTATATATTATGGATTGATGGGATTAAAAATTATTTCAATCGTATAATGGTTAGTTATAATTTTTTAAGTAAAATCACAGTTTAAATGCCTTTGATCTGTTTCTTGAGAGTTCTCCGGTATTTACCATATTTATCCTCAGGAGAATAGCGAGGAGGATATACTACTTCCAACTCGCCACCACAGTGTGGACAGTGATCCTTTAGTGTATATTCCTTACAGGAGCGGCACCTTCTCATTTTCAATTTCATTCTAATTCCCTGTGAAACTCACCCTCGCCACCAGCTTCCAAAACGATTTCAATGGCTTTGTCGGCGGCATCCTTAAGAATAGTTTCGGCAGTAATGTAATCAGATGATTTAACAAGTAACCTGTATCGTGGCGCACCGACACATTGAACAGCCACATTATCTTTATTAATTGAATTTAAAGCATTGCGAATGATCTGTACACCATCAACAGCGTAAGAAGTTATATCTACATATCCAGTGATTTGTACTTCTGGAGGAGATATGTTTTTCTTAGCTACTTCAGTTATGGCTGCAGCCCATTCTTCATCCATGCCTCTTTCTATAAGTGAGTCTTTACCTTCTTCAGCAGATATTTCGAAGGCCCCGTAAAGATCTCCAAATTCATCCATCATTCCATAGCCTACTTCTTCATAAGCTGTGTTGAGATCCTTATTTATGCTTTTAGCAGCGAATTCGAGCAGTTTTTCTGCCTTTTGTTCAATTTTCCATTGTTGAATCTTACGGGTCCTCTGATCCTCCCGGATCCTTTTCATTGAAACATCAACATGACCCTTTTTAGGGTTAACTCGTAGCACACGAGCCACGATCTTCTGATTTTCCCTTACGTAGTCTCGGATGTTCTTTACCCATCCTGCAGACACTTCAGAAATGTGTATGAAAGCTTCTTCTCCAGGATATTCTTCCAATTTGGCAAATGCACCATAGTTGAGGACCTTGTGCACTGTGGCCACAACTAAATCGCCTTCTTGCGGCCACTTATGCTTCATTCTTACCATTAAAACACCTTAATCCAGCACTTCTACTATTTGGGCAACAATTTCAGATTTTCCACCCTTAGATTTCACCAAGGACTTACCACAGATTATGCACTCCACTTTGGAGGCAGCATGATCAAAGACCACTTGCTGGTTGCCACAATCTCCACATTTTACTCTTAAAAAGTTACTTTTACTTTTTGACATCTTATACACCTACTGCTGGATGAATTCTACTTTTCCAGCCCTGAATGTGGAGCGTTTAATATGGGATTTATTGCATTCTTTGCATTTGTATCTTAAGTCCAGTTTTTTAGTTGGTTTGTTTCCTGAGGGTAAAGGACGAGGATATCCACGGTACCCACTAGTAACCCTTCTAAACTGGCGTTGACCCCACTTAAGTTCGCTGGCCTTTCTTCTTTTTGATTCTAAAACTGTGTGAATTGTGTGTTTCTTACAATTTGGACAATAAGTTTTCCTTTCTTTAGGAATCTTCATATAATCACCTCTTTGGCTGTGAAAATAAGTCATCTGACCGGTAAAATTGATTAATGGTCCTCGGACTATTATAAAAAGCCTTAATCTATATCTCGCTATTTATATTTCACTATTTATTTATACCTTTGGATGGACTTTCCCTTATGATTTTTAATGAGTATACGGGCATTGGGCACAGGCATGCTAATAATATCACCGGGCGATAAAGGACCATAAACCTTTCTATCAACACCCATGATGGGAGGCAACTCATCCAGGATCATTAAAACTTCTGTTGATGTCTTGATAACGCCTGACTCATTTTTTGATCCAGTGCTGAGATTATTTTCAGACGGTTCAACCTTGTTGAATTCCGATCTTTCTCTAATACTATCAATATTACTTGAAACGTTTATATCATATTTTGATTCCGTTTCGCTTGTAGATAAAGATGATTTCTTGGAATCTTGACGAGAAGGTTCCTTTCCAAACTCCTTGTATATTTCGTCCTGAATTTCAGAAGGAATTTCATTGGCATCAGGAGCTAATTCTGTTTTTTTATTAATGGGGATCCTAACATCAGTTGGAGCATTTGCATCATCATTTATATTATCATCGATGAATTCACCAACATCCTTGTTAATGGTTTTCGAATTAATTTTTGAAGAAGGTAATACTGAGGTTAACCTGTCTTTTTTATTGGAGTACGATATTAAGGGAGATCGCATGTCCTGCCTATAAGTCGCTAACGACTTATAGAGCTCCCTGTACAATTTTTGTTCTTCAGGAGTTGAATTTAATGGAATTTGTGGTTTTCCATCCCCCAAAGAATCCTTAAAAATCTTATATGAACGTTGTACATTCATGACAACGCTATTAGCTATTTTATGTTCTCTTCTCTCGCATATCTCGGCTACAATTCTTTGGGCATCGCGGAGGAGGTATGATTCAAATGAAAATGGATTATTATCTATCCTTTCCATGAGTTTGTTGAAATAATTAGAGATGTCTTGGTAGAAATCATCCCCCACAGGAGATAAACTACTTAAACTCCTTTCCTTCTTTTGAATCTCCCTCAAATTCTGGAAAAAATCATCCAACCCTATTCCTCACTTTATTCTTCACTTTCAATTCTAGGAGCTAAGAGAAAACTTAGTTCACCTTCATCAGAGGCCATTTGCAGTGCAAGGTTCAGAGGCATGTCATTTCCCAGCCGTATAACTGCAGATTCCGAGAATTTGTCTGCTTTTAACATTTCTTTAACTTTCTCTAGGGAAAAAATCGACTTTGCCGATTCATTTATCTTCTCTCCATGTAAATACTCAATTTGAGCATCTCCAAACTCTCCCTCGGCTGAAGGAGCGAATTTATCCTCATTTACTTGAAGAGCTATCTTATCAGAAACTATGCTTATGTCCTGAATAGAATCTTTAAGTAGAGTAAAAGGTACTTCGAATTCAGTTGGGTATTCAAGTTGCGGTGGGCTGGGAGCTTCATATTCTATGTCTATTAGTCTAATTTTAAAAGTTCTCTTGGCCTCGCCCTCAAATGTTACGATTAGGTTACCCTCATCAACAGTGAGTTCCACCATATCCTCTGCTTTTGCTCTTTTTAAGACCTTCATCAACTCTTCAGTGTCCACGTTGATTTTCATTGGCTCATCACACTGGTATTCGTCAAATAAACTTTTTTTTAACTCCAGGTGCACAAATGTAATGTGACTGCGGTCCAATGCATCAAGCCTAAGGCCTTCTTCGTCTGCCTGCATCTGCACTTCATCAACAATGGATGATATGGCATCAAAACTGGTCTTCAAAATATTGGAATCGCTTAAAACTGCCTTGAACATGTTCATCCTCCTTGAAATTACTTTTTATCCTTCTCTTCTATATTATCCTTTTGTTTTTCTTTTCCATGGAATGATTTTTTCTTTTCATTTGATGATTTTTTGGTGGAAGGTACTTCTTCCACTTCTTCTAGTTCTGAATGTATTTTTTTGAGGAAAGTTACTGCTAAAAAACGGCGCCCGAAAAAACCTGCGATTATCAGGATTCCGATAAGAATTGAAAAAGCTGATATTACTGCTCGTTCGCCGTATATTACATTATCTGCCAATCTTATTGAACCTCCAAAAAGATACAATAATCCAGCGATTATGAATAAAACTCCTATTAGTCCTCCACCAATCCGAATAATTTGTTCCTTATTGGAATATAGATACCGGTAACTTTTAAATTTCATGAATTCCTGACTTAAATGGAATTCATGTGACTCAGACGGAGCATTATTATATTCTTCTTTTTTATTATTTACTTTCTTTTCCTGAGAATTATCTGGAGATTTGTTATGAGAAACCTTTATATTAGAATCTGATTCTGAATCTAAACTTTCGGACCCCATTAAAAAATCTCTGAAACGTTTTGAAGATTTTTTATTCTTTTTCGTGGTTGATGAATCACTGGCAGAGTTATTCTTAGTGACCGATTCGTTTTCAGCCTGTTTGTTTGATTGGGATGCCTTTAATGATTCTTTTTCAGAGATCTTCTGTTCCTGGCTCCCTTTTTTAAATTCTCCCACCATTTCAGCAGCTCTCCTTCAAATCATTAATCATACTCTCGCCAAGTTTGTCCACACTTAGTACATCTTAAAAACCTGGTTTCAGATTCATCAGCCCTTCTAGTCTGTTGTAACCACCAAAATGCCTCCCGATTACCACATTTAGGGCATAAAGCTTTGGTAGTGGGCAGGGTTTTAACATCATCCCCGGTTACAATCACATTCTCCTTGGGTGATACTTTCTCAGAAACTTCATATTCACTTAGTGATTCTTTGGTTATCTTTTTTTGGTAACCGCATGAACATTCGAAACGGTCCCCTTTAGGGAACAGAACAGTTCCACATTTAGGACAAAATTCCATTTAAATCCTCCTGATAAAATTTAAACAAGCAATAATTATTAATATTATATATCAATATTATTTTTTTGATTATTTCCTGCACGTTGATTATGTTATTAGGCTATTTATTCTTTTATAAACAATTCCAATTCTTTTAATCCATCCTTCAGAATTTCATTATGGTCAAAGGCTAAATCCATTTTAAGTGCCTCTTTAACTGTAAAGGAAGAAACTTCCTGGGCATCCGTGTCTGCCTTGAGTTTACCCTCAGTTTTAAGAGTTAAAAAGCATATTGTGATCATATGCCCCCTAGGATCCCTTCCAGGATCAGAATAAACACCCAATAAACCCAAAATTTCTATCAAAATACCTGTTTCTTCCTTAACTTCTCTTAAAACAGCTTCTTCAACAGTTTCTCCATATTCGACAAACCCCCCAGGTAATGCCCATGATCCATGAAAGGGGTTGTTTTTTCGCTTTATTAATATTATCTTCCCATTTTCATCAGTTATCACTGCGTCAACAGTTAATAAAGGACATTTAGAATCTTTTATGCGTACACTCCCCTCTATAATCCTATTGTTAGTATTGTTGGGTATGTTAATTTTATGCTGCGAATATCTGATTAATTGATTAATGCAAAAAGTTTTTAATTCATACTATTTGGATTAAAAAGACATTAAGCATTTCCTTTCGATTCTCCAGTGATAACACCAGCGGCTATGATATGGGCAGCACGGATAGGTTCGGGTATTGCACTCCTCGTTGTTGAAAGTATCACAATCTTCTGTGCATCTTCCTTACTGATTCCGCTAGTCTGTATATATATTGATTCCTGGTTATGGATCTTATCAATCTGGTAAATCTCTCCAGCTTCAAGAATTTGTTTCCATCTTTCTTCCCAGTTATCAAAGTTTTCCAAAGCTTTTTTCATGCGTGATAAATCAGGATATCTGCGCATGATAACTATAACTGGCACTCCTGTTTCCTGGAACACCTTCGTGACATCAACCACATTAAATCCACCAAAGGTAATTCCATCCAACATCATAACTCCCAACTGATCCTGGTGTCTCGATTTGTTAACCATCTCAATTAGAGAATCAGTGGCGTCATTACCGTCAACAGTTATCTTAGTGGAAATTACGCCATCCAACCAATTTCCTGCCCTGAAAACCGTTCCCACAAGCATTACTTTTTCATGAGTGTGAGGAGTGAATGGGGCGTCATCAACTCCCAAGATCCTTATTTCCTGTTTAATGTTCCGGAATTTTTTGACTTCATTTTTTCTTTTTGGTGGTCTTCTTGGTGGCTTTTTTAGTGGTTTTGGCTGGCTTTTTTGCTGGCTTTTTAGCTTTCTTTTTTCCTTTAGTTTTTCCATCAGCATCAGATTCTATGAGTTCTTTGAACTCTTCACATCTTGATTTTAAAGTTTCAGCTGCTTTTTTGAGGGATTTTTTAGGATTCTTTGCCTTTATGTAGAGCTTTGGCTCCCCAATTATTGGATGTTCAATTACATATGCAGCTGCTTCAACATCCTTATCTTCCATAAGAGTTTTTCTAAGGGTATTACAGAGCGTGTGTGTCTCTCCAGTAATTTCAATCTCTAATTCATTCTTTTTATCTGTTATAATCTTCATCTTATCCCTCATAATTTGAAGAGATGTTTCTTGTCTCTTTTCTACCACAGTTAGGACATTTAACTTCTTTCTTGCCTATTTTTTTCATGAAATGTCGACAGTTGGTACACATGGCCTTCAAGACACCCAATTCATTTTCAGCAGTAGTTAAATCAGCATTGTCCACTCCCATGACTTTGGTTACCTTGGCCTGTATTAGATCTCCAATGCGAAAATCGTCAGTAAGTTTGTCCACATACCCCTTTCTTGCCTGGGAGATATGTATAGCACCTAGAAATGTGATTGGAAGGCTTCTTTTACTATCTTTAATTCCATCGACATCTACTAAAGCTCTTTGTCCTCTTACTTCCCTTATTTGTCCTAAAATCACATCCCCCTTGTTTAGAATAGCCGGGGATTTTGTTTTGGGAACTATGGATATTTTTTTGTTTTTCTGATCTATGTTTACTTTTCCCGCTACCAGGGACCGGATATCACCATGATCATCGTAGGTCCATTCTGACGGGAGAAACTCCTCAGTGACTCCTAATGCGTCACCAGGAAGAACGAAATCTCCGTTTTTTGTTTTCATCTAATTCACCTCATTTAAAAAAACAAGTTTAATCAATTCGATCTTTGCTTTTAATATGTTAATAGACGTTTTATTAGTAATTTCGCCATATATGCTTTATTTTTGTTTGTATGGGTTATTATTCTTATTTTTTTATTTTAAAAAACCATTTGAAAGATTGATAGGTTTATTGAGAACAGTTAATGGATAATAATACCCTGAAAATCTTTATCATAAATTCAACTAATTATTTGTGACTATTGTATGGCATTGTTTAACATTTTACGAACAATAGTTAGGAAGTTCTAAATGATATAATTGAATTGTGATTTTCAATTATAATAATATCATTGAATATTTGATTATGTGATAAATTTTAATTAGTTAGTGGAATGTGATATTAATTCTATTATTTGCTGTTATTCATATGTGAAGAATCTTTGATGAATTTAATGTGAACGAATTATATGAAATAGCATTTTAGTTGAAATTTGTAGTGAAGGTAATCTGCTTAAATTTGTTGTGAATTAATGATTATATTATCTAGTATTTAATCTCATCCATCTCATAATTTTCCCAATCCCTCATCCCCACGACAATTTCTAATTCCTGAGGAGTTAAAAGAGGTTTTTCATACATTTTAGAATCGTCTACAGCTATTCGAGGACATGCTGTCACTACAAAAGCATCTAAATTCATAAAAGGCATTAAACTTGGAGGGTTGATTTCGTCCAGAAGGATCAGATAAGCTTCCTTACCACATTCACTGATCATATTCTTTAAATTTTTTGCCAGTTCCCAACGGGATTGCCCCTCTTTGGAAGAGATTAATATTCCAAATTTTTCAGCTTCAGAAGCGCGAGTTATCCTTGCAAAACGTATCCTGAGAATTCTATCAGCGAATTCTTCTATATCTCTTACTTGGTTAAGATAGGGATCCGCTATAATCACGGTTTTTTTAGTGGAGAGTTTTATTCCTAATGGATGGAAATTGCCACTGCCCAAGTAAAGGAAGGCATCCACTGGCAAATCCTGAACAGCTGAAAAGTTACATCCCAAAACCTGACCTTTCAGAGTTCCTGTTCCGGTCTTCATTATAACTTTTTTCCCCTTTTCCTCAAGTAAATGCGCAGCATCTTCCAAAAGGTGTAGATGCTGAGCGGTAGTCACCAAACCAATATCTTTCTTTCCCTTAAGAAGTTCTAATGCTTCTTCCAAGATTTTTAAGGATTCCAACTGGTAGTGTGCTTCTACAAAAATAGTTGGAATATTCTGGTCAATAGGGAGAGGAGTATGGCCAAAATGGATCAATAGATCGGCCAGTCCTTCCATTTCTTTATCAGAAAGATCACATGCACCATAACATGGATCACCAGAAATCACTACTAAAGAATCTGTTTGTTCTTCTATTTCCCTGGCCAAGTCTGTTGCATGGATTTTAAGGCCTTCAGGAAACTGTAAGCCAACAACTTTAGCTTCCGTGCTCCGGATGTGATCAATAATTTCTTCTATTTTGAATTGGTAATTAGACATCGAATCCCTATCATTTAATAATCAGCCATTGCCCTCTATGAACTATTCTTTCCTGCCGTGAATGCCTCTATAACTACTTTACCATTGATTACATTGGCCCTGACTAGCGTGTGGACCTTGATTCCTGTTTCTTTCTCTACAAATTTCCTACCATCGCCCTTTTCTATTATGGCCATTACATCGACGATGTCCACCCCACTACGTTTTAGGGCTTTAATAACAGCAGCCATGGTCCCTCCTGTGCTGACCACATCATCCACCAGGAAAACACGATCGCCTTTTTTTAAACCATTAATATACAATTCACCTTCACTGTAACCAGTTGTTTGATGGACTGCAACCTCCCCCTTCAAACCATAAGAACGTTTTCGCACTACTACGAATGGAATATCAGTGCGTAAGGAAATTGCAGTAGCCAAATGGATCCCCATGGCTTCCACACACACAATTTTGTCCACATTAAGATCTGCATATCTTGAAACAGTTTCTGCTACTTCTTGTAGCAATCCTGCTTCAACCAGAGGAACCCCATCAGTTATGGGGTTTACAAAATAATTATAATCACCTTTTTTTACAATAGGAGATTCTATCAGACTTTCTACCAGCTTTTCAAGCATTTCATCACCACTGAATATACAATATAATGTCCTTGTTTCGTGTTCTATTACTATCTTATCCTTTCCATATAGCATAGTTTTACACAGATAATCATTCAAATATCTTCATAATATAAATTAAGAATCGATAATCATATTTTATATATTATTAAAGAACTTCACATTTATTTACTCATTTTCTGTCCAGAAAATTCCATCAGATTTTGATCAATTAAGAATGGTTTACATTTAACACGACACTTATATCTTAAATACTATATATCATATGAAAAGAAGTAATTAAAATTATATTTTTACAAAATATGAGTTTTCATTAAAATAGCATTTTTACTAAAATATGGAAAAATAGAGTTTATACCAAACTGGGCAACCAATAAAATGGTAATAATATCTGAATGTTTCTAACCCATATATACCAATAAATGTTTTAAATTCAAATACAACCAAACAATAATGACTTGGTGAAATATTATGTTAGGCAACTTAGGCAAGAATCTGACAAAAACCATGAAGAAACTTGCTGGAATGACCATTATAGATGAAGAAGTGGTTAAAGAGGTCATTAAAGACATACAAAGGGCTTTAATTCAGTCTGATGTTAATATTAAACTTGTTTTAAATCTGTCCAAAACCATTGAAGATAGAGCCTTAAACGAAGAGCCCCCTAAAGGAGTTACAGCTAAGGAACATGTAATAAAAATTGTTTATGAAGAATTAGTACACCTACTGGGAGATAAAGCTGCTGAAGTCCAAGTAGAAAAAAAACCATACAAAATCCTTTTTATGGGACTGCAAGGAAGCGGTAAGACCACAACAATCGGTAAAATGGGCAAATACCTGCAAAAAAAAGGTTTATCCCCTGCAATAATATGTACCGACACATGGAGACCCGCCGCATTTGAACAACTTCGCCAACTCACAGAAAACCTGAATTTGCCCCTCTACGGAGACCCTGATAACAATAACGCCCTTGATCTAGCTCAAAAAGGTTTGAAAGAATTTAAAAAACAGGAAATAATCATTGTAGACACTGCGGGACGTCATAAGGAGGAAAAAGACCTTCTTGATGAAATGGAACAAATATCCACAGTTGTAGAGCCCGACGAAGTCATGCTGATCATTGACGGGACCATCGGCCAACAAGCCAGAGAACAGGCACTAGCATTCAGTAAAACCACCGAAATCGGATCCATCGTAATAACTAAGCTTGACGGATCTGCTAAAGGGGGTGGAGCCCTCTCTGCAGTTGCAGAGATTGGAGCCCCAATAAAATTTATTGGTACAGGTGAACGCATTGATGATCTGGAAGTTTTTGATCCTGAAAGGTTTATATCCAGATTATTGGGCATGGGTGATATTAAAACTCTTATTGAACGTGCCGAAGAAATTGTAGAGGAAGATGTTGATGCCGAAGCCATGGATGCCATGCTTAGCGGTAAGTTCACCTTGAAAGATATGTACAGCCAGTTTGAGATGATGAATAAAATGGGCCCCATGCAGCAGGTGATGAATATGTTACCTGGTATGGGTGGAAAATTGCCCAAAAACGCCTCTCAAATAACTGAAGAGAAACTAACTAAATACAAGATCCTCATGGATTCTATGACTGAAGAGGAACTTACTCAACCTGAGATCATTAAACAATCCAGGG
>MTKZ01001015.1_pt5 | contig 71209 bp, 64 predicted proteins | sample 1042781 | NCBI WGS metagenome assembly MTKZ01 (sample SAMN06212207, study PRJNA360539) | anaerobic digester metagenome | biome: Wastewater treatment plant; material: sludge; isolation source: anaerobic digester fed with sludge from wastewater treatment plant | place: Denmark: WWTP Viborg ... | reverse complement strand
CTGAAAGAACTCAAGTCGATCTCCATCGGTGATTTTTATATTTATAACAAGCACCCGGAGGGCCTGTCCGCTTTATCCATTCTGCTCACGATTTATTTTGATGTCTTGAAATCCTCCGCGTCCGATGACGCAAAAGACAGCGCGATTCATTATCTTTTCGATTATGCAGATGCGATTATCATGCAGAGCAATGAATTCCTGGAAAGAAACCTGTCTTTGTTTCCGGGCTTCATTGATTCCCTGATGGAAATTGCCGACGTGGAATCGATTCTGTTTAAAAAATGCTCATCTTACCTGAAAAGAATCATCCGCGCCGTTATGGAAAAGAATATCAATCTGTCCACGCCGGCTTTCGATCTGCTGCTCTACAAGATGTTCAGGGCGACCTACTCCTTCTGGCTGACCCAGCCCGATCCGGCCTTGTGGCTTATTGTAGAACGCGGTACCGGCGCAGCGTTCGAGGAGACAGCCTATCTTGAACTGGTGGAGCCGCTCAGCCATTCACGTTTCCGCAGGTTGATGATGGAAGTTGAAGAGCTTCGCCCCCGCGAAGGCGAGAAGGCCGGTGCGCAGATCGGGCAATATCTGTCGCTGCCGGATTATTTCCAGATCATCGATGGATACCTGCATGTGGCGGACCAGCTGGAGAAATCCAGTGCGTACCAGGGTCATCACCTGGTGAAGCTGGATTTTCTTTTCGGTGTCATGTCTGTTCCGGGACTCAAGGATATCCATGTCAGCGCCATGCGGGAAATCAATTACTCGCTGAAGATGGTTTTTCAGGAGGAAAAGAAGGAAAGGCTGGATGATTTTGTCCGCAGGATTTTCACGTTTCTAAAAAAGAGCACATCGCAGAACGAATTTCGAGGTGCGGGCATTGACTGCATTATCACAGCGGCCAGAGAAGTTTTTGCGCAAAATAATCACCCGCTGGTAGAGACGTTTATTGATGAATTGATTGCCTACGGATTTGAACATCCGGAAATTGCGGGTTCAACAACAGAATGGCAGGTGCAGGTCAATCCCGAGCACGTTCGGACTATCCGTGCGTGGCTGGAAATTATTGCCATGAAGCCGCGATGGACCAAGAGATTGATTTCCGCCCTGATCGTCAACCTGAAAATCGGGGGGATTTTTATCCGCGATACGGATTTGATGCAGCGGGATATCTCAAGGCTTCTCAATACAGATATCGCGCCGGCCTATAACCTGATCAAACAGCTTTTGCGGATCTTTCCGGTGTATTTCAGCGAAATCGGTGCGGAGGGTGAATTACGCGACATCACCACCCGTGTAGATGAAATTTCCTTCCGCAAAGACCCTCTGATTGATTTTTTTAGAAAGCAGTCCCATGTTGAAAGCAACAGCCTGCTGGTCGAATTTACCGAGCATATCTTTCATTACTGGTTTTCCGGTGACAAAAAATTTATCCGCGATCATATCCCGGATGAAGTGTTTGACCAGGTGAAAAATTCCGGGGAATACTTTGACGGCATGCATCACGCCCTTGTGGAGCTTTTCCCGAAGGTAGGTAACGACCTGAGAAATTTCCTGGAATGGGATAATGGAAAGATTTCCAGGGAGATTCAGCAAATTCAAAATATTTCAGACGTGGATCGGGAGCGCATCTCCCTAATGATCCGTATCTATCAGTTGATCCATAAGAAATATTATCCCCAGTATTTCGATTTGCTCAAAGACCTGGAAGCCGTCAATATTTTTGCCGCACAGGACATTGTGTCGCTGAGGCGGTCGTTGAAAACAAAAAATTACTACCGTAGCCTGACACTGATCCTGAAATTCCTGGCTGTGCTGAAAGCCAGGGTACTTTCGGAAAAGAAAACACAGTCCTTTGAGAATATCTATCATAAACGTCATATTGCGGCGGGCATTCCGTCCATGTACGGGACCTATCACGAGGAAAAATTCGACGCGATGGGAATCATCCTGCGCCTGGAGAGCCTGGGCGGTATGCTGTTTGAAGAGCTGATTCAATCCCTGAATCTGAAGTTCATCACCAAACGTACGATTGTCAAAGTTCACATCTACCTGTGGCTTTATCTTTCCGCACTTGAATTGGAGGGGATTTCCACGGAAGGCCTGGTGGCCAAGGTGAAATTTGTGACGAGCGCGCTGCCTGTCAAACAATTTTCCGCTGAACAGTACCTGGATATTTTCAGGTTCATTTCCAAGGGCATTCAGGATGTGATTCGTGATTACTATATCGACGCCCACAGTGTCAATCTGCCGGTGATCGTCCGTCAGATCAAGGCGCCTGCGCAGGATGCCGTTGTGAAAAGCGAACCGGTCCGCAGCGATGAACTGGTTTATCAGGAATCCGAGAGTTTTATTCGCAGCATGATATCGTCCGCTTTCGGCCTGCAGGTGCTGGACAACTTTGTCCATGCGGTCATTAAAACACTCAACGCTGAACTGGAAAAATTCAAGGAAAACAAAAGGATTCTCAACCTGCTGATGGATTACAATCCCGAACTGGCGGTCTGTCCTATTTACGGCCAAAACGCCAAAATGGATAATCAGATTCTTCTGGGCAATAAAGGCTATTTTCTCAAAAAGCTGGTTTCTTTCGGCTTCCCGGTCCCGCCGGGCTTCATCATTACCACGGAAGTATTCCGGGGGTATGATGCTGTTTACGGCGATAAGTATATTTTCCGGGACCTGGTTGACCGCATCAATAGACAAATTTCAGATCTGGAAAGAAAAACAGGCCGAAAGTTCGGCGACCGCAGCAACCCGCTGCTTTTATCCGTTCGGAGCGGGGCCACGGTTTCTTTGCCGGGGATGATGCGTTCTTTCCTGAATGTTGGAATCAACGCGTCCATCGCGGAAAGCCTTGGAGGGAGAAAGGACTTCCAGTGGGCGGCCTGGGATTCCTACCGCCGCTTCCTTCAGACCTGGGGCATGTTCCACGGTTTGAGCCGGGACTTTTTTGATGCCATTATGGAAGGTTTCAAACAGAAACACGGTGTGGAGAGAAAAATTCAGTTCCCGCCTGATCTGATGAAAGCAATTGCGCAGGCTTACAAGAAGGGCATTCAGGATAACGGTATTCCGCTGGCGGATGACCCGATGCGGCAGCTGCGCCACGCGATTTTACAGGTGTTTGATTCCTGGTATTCCGAACAGGCTAAAATTTACCGTCATCAAATGCGTCTGTCCGATGAATGGGGAACCGCTGTTATTGTTCAGGCGATGGTTTTTGGTAATCTCCATGAAAAGTCCGGTTCCGGCGTGATTTTTACCCGCGATCCGAAAAGCGCCTCCTCCGATGTAACGCTTTACGGAGATTTTATTTTTGGTGTTCAGGGAGATGACATCGTTTCCGGACTTGTCGAAACGTTTCCCATCTCCGAAAAACAGCGGATTACTGAACATCGGCATACCAATATTTCCCTTGAAGTCACGTTCCCGGATATTTATGCCGAACTGGTTAAGATAGCGGAAATCGTGATTTACGAAAAGGGTTTCAATCACCAGGAAATGGAATTTACATTTGAAGGCCCGCGAAAAGAACAGTTATTCGTCCTGCAGACCCGGGACATGGACCAGGTGAAAACCAAGACGTTAAGGCGCTTTAAAGACACTCCACTGCTGGCGGCGTCCCTGATGGGAATGGGGATTGGCGTAAGCGGTGGCGCGCTTTGCGGCAAGGCGGTTTATTCCGAAGAGGACATTAAACGGTTCCGCGGAAAGGAGCCGAAAACTTCTCTGATCCTCGTCCGTCCCGACACGGTCCCGGATGATGTCGGCGTCCTGCTGCAGGTGGAGGGGTTACTGACCGCCAAAGGCGGGGCGACTTCCCATGCCGCCGTGACCATTCCGCAGCTCAGCAAAGTCGGTGTCGTCGGCCTGGGGAAGCTGAAGGTTTACGAATCGGAAGGCTATGCCACGATCGAAGGGCAAACGATCAAAACGGGAGATTTTATCTGTATCGACGGCTGGAGCGGCGCCCTTTATCTGGGAAAACATGAAAGGGAAACGGAAAAGTATTATTCGATTACCCTGTAGCGTTTTTTCCGGTAGGCTGATCTTTTTACGACGGTTCAAAAAACAGAAAACTGTTTTTCCCGCGGGTCTTTTTGATCCTGTACATGGCCTCGTCGGCGTGTCGTATCAATGTGTCGGAGTCCTCGCCGTGTTCCGGATATAGCGCGACTCCGACGCTGAAACAGACGCGGTTGGTCACATTTGTTCCTGCAATTGAAATCGGTTTCGTGAATTTGTCAAAAAGATGAAAGATGATACTTTCAATGTGATCTCTGTGGATAATGTCCGTCAGGAGAATCAGGAATTCATCTCCGCCGAATCGGGAAATCGTGTCATTTTCACGCCGTACGACTTCTCTTAACTTTCCTGCAATTTCAATCAGCAGTTTGTCTCCGATTTCATGCCCGTACTGATCATTAACGTTTTTGAAACCGTCAAGGTCCATAAAAAGGAGGGCCAGTTTTTCGTTTCTTCTTTTAGCCGCTACGATGGCCTGTTCCATACGATCCATCATCAGTTTTCGGTTGGGAAGACCGGTGAGAGCGTCGTTGTATGCCAGATGCATGACCCTTCCTTCAGTCAGATCAACAAAGTTCCCCAGCAGGGCCTGCTTTTCATTCATGTGAATGAGGGCGACCGAACCCAGAATCCATTTGATCTTTTCATCCTTCGTCATGATGCGAAACATGAAAAATGTCTGGACATGGTCTGTGTAGGCTCCCTCAATGCTCTTGGTGACATGCTCGCGGTCCGCTTCAAACACGATGTCTTCAGGGGCCATGTTTCTGAGCTTTTTCTGGGAAAAACCGACAATCTCTGAAAAGGCTTTGTTGTTGAAAATGAACCTGTCATTCTGGATGATGGAGATGCCAAAAGGGGACATGTTCAGCATGATTTGCATGAACTCATTGAGTTCATTCACCTGTTTGGTGGCTGAAGCGTACTGGAAACGCAGCCGCTTATTTTCGCTGATGATTTTTTCCAGCTGCTCCTCGATCCTGTTCGGGACGATTTTTATCNNCGACCATTTTTAAAACATAAAAGAACAGATTTATGCGATCATTATGGATAAAAAACCTGCCTGTTGTGCTTAACGGTTTTTTGAAAAACCACCCCCGTTCTTCATGCATCAAAAACGGGAGTGGCATCATCCTTGTGCCGCTTACTGAATATTTTTGTGAATGTATTCGGTCAAATCACCCATCCGGTTTGTGTAGCTTCCATATTCGTTGTCGTACCAGCCGAAAATCTTGGCGTGGATCACCGGCATGTTCAGCGTTTGGTCTCCAATGTTTTTAAGAAGATCCGCCGGCATATTGGGGACATGAGAGAGATCAACCGGAATGAAGGCGGTTCTTGTGTGATTGAACTGTCCTTCAATGATGACAGCCGCGTCTTCCCCGATCAGATCCGTCGAGACGTTCTGTTGCATTGTGAACCGGATCAGCGGATTGTTTTGAGCGGCCTTCTCATAGATTTCATTGAGTTTCTTGGTATCGATATTGGCCACTTCGCCCGCTTTGTTCTGCTTGGCCTGGAATGTTGCGTTCAGGATGATGAGCGACAGAGTGTTGGTTGGCACCCTAATGGAATCGCCCATGAAACCGATGTTTTTTACTTCCGGAATAACCTCGATCAGGGCTTTTGCAGCTCCCGTTGAGGTAAGAATAATGTTGTTCAGGATGCTTCGTGTCTTTCGGATATCCTTTTCGCCAGCTTTAGGCAGCTTGTCCAGAACGCTCTGGGTATTGGTGACGGCATGGATCGTGGACATCGAGGCTGTCAGAATTTTACTGGTGTACTCATTGTCCAGAAGCGGCTTGACCATGTGGGCAAGACCTGTCGTGGTGCAGGATGCCGCTGAAATCAGAAGGTGCTTTTTGGGATTGAATGCCGTGTGGTTGATCCCGTAAATCAGGGTTGTCGTGTCCTCGGGCGTTGAAAGGGCCTTGTTTTTGATTTTAAACGGCGCGGAATGGATGACCGCTTTGGCGCCTCCATTTAAGTGACCTCGAATGGAACCTTTTTTGTCGTCTACGGGAGTCGTTGGATCTTTGAATGTGCCGCTGCAATCCACTACGATATCAACGCCATACTGACGCCAGGGGATATTGAGCGGGTTTCTCTGCTCGCGCAGGATGGTCACTGGAATGCCGTCGATAAGCATCTTACCGTTTTTATCATCCGTAATCTGGATGCAGGGCTTCGCTTTATAGCCGTAAAGAAACCGGTGGAGCAATCCGTATGTGGCATCTGCCTCAATCAGACGGGCAATAGTGTCCATTCCCGTTCCTATGTCACGCCCCTGGTTTACGACGATTTCCTTGAAGTACTTTCTGCCGACATGGTGCCATAGGGTTAATTTGCCGATTCTTCCCAGGCTGTTGATGCCGAGTACCGGCAGCCTGCTTTCCTTTGAACTGCTGTTGGTCATGATATATTTCCTCCTTTACCCCCGGGGTGGCGGGAATGATTTTTTCTGTTGAAAGAGATTGGAATGGCGCATAGAACCCCAATGGTTATTATGGAAGATAAAACTATATAAATATTGATAAATTCCGATATCCATAGGGCATTGAGGTCGTTTTGAGAAGACCTTGTTATTCCTACAGGAAAGACCGGCCAAAGTCAATAGTTTTAAAAAGAATAGTAATGATTACAATAGCATGGATTTTCCGGAGCTTTCTGCCATGCCTAGCAGCAGCATGCTCCGCCGTTTTTCACAGAGCCATCTTTGTCCGTTTGAGGACCGCAGCAGCATTCGCCCCCGTTTCGCCCCAACATGCTGTTGATGACAGCAGCAGCGCAGCCGACACCGGACTGAACCTGGAGAGCTTCCGCGGGACAGTTTTTACTGCAGGCGCCGCATTCCATGCAGGTATCGCGGGAATCAATCCGCACCTTTTTCCCGTTCATTGCAAATACATGATGAGGGCAGACATCCAGACACATACCGCAGCCGGTGCATTTTTGTTCATCCAGCTTAATTGTCGCAACATCTTTCAGATAAACCAGGCTTCTCATGGATCCTCCTAAGCAAGAAACGCCGATGTCATCCATGCGGCAATTCCCAGACTTCCGGCCGTAATCTCCATCGGCAGGGCAAACCGCATTTCCTTTTTCACACCGGACAGGGACGTGTAAGTCGAACACCCGGTGAAATTCATGCCCAGATAGGCCGATACGGCAGGAATGATCAATACCCACGCCAGTGCCTGTACACGTTCCGCCCAAATCTGAAGATTCATTCCCCGCATATAGATCAGTCCCACGGCAACGACCAGTCCAACAAACAGTCCCTTTACAGAGAAAGCCCGACCCGGAAGATACGGGAGGAGAAGTGGAAGCAGGACTGTTCCGGCTGCGACGGCCAGAAGGAGCGCGCCGGCGACAAACATGCCGTCATGGAGAATGTTTTTCAGAAATCCGGATGGTCCCAGAATGCCGGATAAAATCATAAACAGGAGAGCTGCAAAAAAATAAGGCCTGGCCGCCGCCAGTAATTCGATGGGAATCAACACGACCCTATCTTTCAACGGGAAAGACATGATTCTCATATCTGCTGTGGCCCTGAAACCGGAATCAAGATACGCAGGCAGGTCTTCGGCACGAACCGGTCCGTAGTGAACCCTGAATCCGGAGGCCTGTCTGACGAGGTGCGCGGCAACGCCGGGTGCACCCAGTTGAGGAAGAATAATTTCCCGATGACGGACCACATTTTTAAGGCCGCTCGTTTCTATTCTGTCAATAAGTTCCTGTGTCCCGAAGGTCCCTTTTCCTGCGGCGCACCAGACGTTGATTCCCCTGGTGTCCAGAACAAGGATCCAGGCGTTATGGCTCGGCAATGACTGACGCAGATAATCAAAGCTCATCTTGTAATTGGCGGTGACCAGAACAGGAGACTGCTCATCCGGTTTTCCCAGCGCATAAAGGCCTGGATCAATAGCGTAGCTCATTCGGCCTGCGCCCAGGCGGGCTTTGATGGTTCCCCATTGGTCCTGCCGGGTCAGCGTCGAGGATACCCGGGGGATATTCCCTTGAGGTGTTGCAATGGATCCTGAAACAAAATCCTGATCAAGGCAAGGGGGTGAACAGGGTTCTTTTTTAGGGGCTATGTCTCCGCCACAACAGCTCGAGTTATCCTGAAGGACAGGGAATTCAAATTTGCCACTGGGTTCAATTTTTTTTCTGTTTTCTTCCATATTTGATTCCTGCTGTCATTTACAGCAATTGCAAACGCCAGAAGCGTTTTTTATGGCATTGATAAAAGCTTGTACGGCCTGTAAAATATTATCTTTATTTCCCGCCGGCAGATTCGATTCAATGCTGCCCAGGAAATTTGCCAGGCAACGCTGAACGTTTTGATAAACATTTCCGCCATTTTCCGTCAGGGTGAGCACAAATGACCTTGAATCGAGGTGGGACTTTTTGCGTTTTACAAGGCCTTTTTGAATCAGGGGGTTGACCAGACGGGTTGTTGTGCTTTTTTCCACAGAAAGAATTGGGTGCAAATCTGATATCTTCAGCTCTGTGTTTTTTGCCAGGGCATCCAGAATGACAAATTGCTGAAAGGTTACTCCTTCGCAAAAAGCTGTATCCTGACGACAGCATCGTGTCGCCTGTGCAAGTCCGATCATCAGGTTCAAAAACTGTTCATGATTGCAGACATTTTTCCTCATAGTTGTATTATACAACTATGGCCGGGTTTGTCAAGAAGGAAAAAACATGCATACCATAATAACCGATTGATTATTGCGTTGACATGTGCGGTTCCTTTCCTTATACTCCCGGTCAGTTTAAATACCAGAAGAGGAAAACATATGACGATCAACATCAAAACCGAAGAACACATCATGCTCATTGAGATCGACCGGCCGAAGAAATACAACGCCATGACACGGGAAATGTACTCCCAAATGGCGCAGGCCTATTACAAACTGGATCAGGACGATCATTACCGGGTAGGCGTCGTTTATGCAAATGGTCCTCATTTCACGTCAGGGCTTGAACTGACCGACTGGTCGGATGTTTTTACCGGAGGTGCCGGATTCCCGCTGGCCGAAAAAAATGAAATTGACCCTTTTTACATGATGAGCGATGCCCGGTGCCGCAAACCGATCATATTTGCCGTGCAGGGATACTGCTTTACATGGGGTGTCGAGACGATGCTCAACGCGGACATCCGCGTGGCGGCATCCGATACACGGTTTGGCATGCTGGAAGTGCGCCGGGGGTTTTTCCCGTGCGGCGGGGCAACACTGAGGCTGCCCAAAGAAATGGGTAGGGCCAACGCGATGCGCTACCTGCTGACCGGTGATGAATGGACCGCCGAGGAGGCTTACCGGACAGGTCTGGTTCAGTATGTGACCGAGCCGGGCAAACAGCTGGAAAAGGCGCTGGAATTGGCCCGTCGTGTGGCAACAGCCGCGCCGCTGGGAGTCCTCAATATCCTGAAAAACAGCCGTACGGCGGAGCTGCAGGGAGAAAAGGCGGCCAGGCAGGATATCTTTCAGGATGTGGCCCGGATCATGAGAAGCGAAGATATGAAGGAAGGCCTGCTATCTTTCATCGAACGCCGTAACGCAGTTTTTAAGGGGAAATAATCCTTAAATTATAAACGGGAGGAATTGAATATGGCACACAGTAATTGGTTGTATCAAACTCGGGACATCACGTTCCAGATTAAGGAATGGCTTGGCATAGATAAGCTCCTGAGTCTTGATGCTTATAAAGAATACTACGGGATTGACGACATTGATAGTTTCCTCGATGTGAACTTCAAAGTATGCCGCGACGTGATGTGTCCTGCCAACAAAGATGCCGATGAACCCGGCGCGAAATTTGTGGGCGGCAATGAACATGCGGTTGTTACCCCTGATTCTTTCAAGAATGTTTATAAAACCGTTATGGATGCGGAGCTGGGCCCCCAGTTTGGTTACCGCGGTGAAGGTAAAATACCACTGTGCTGGTACGCTCCAATTCTGGAAATGCAGTCTGCTGCGTCGCCGTCGATCGTCATGTTCTGGTGTCTGACGCAGGGTGCGATCACCGTGCTTCATGAATTTGCTACCAAAAAACAGCAGGACCTGTTCATCCCCAAACTGAGGACAGGTGAATGGGGCGGAACCATGGGGCTTACCGAACCGGGTGCAGGCTCTGAGGTCGGCGCGGTGAAGAGCCGCGCCGTTCCCACGGATGTCCCCGGCAAGTATAAGCTCACAGGCACAAAATGTTTCATCTCTTCGGGAGACCATGATCTGGCGGAAAATATCATCCACCTGATGCTGGCCAAGACACCCAATGCCAAAGAAGGCACCGCCGGCATCTCCCTCTTCATTGTACCCAAGTTCTGGGTCAACGACGATGGCTCCATGGGCGCCTGGAATGACGTCACCACCATGGGCATCGAACACAAGCTGGGCATTCACGGTTCGACAACCGCTACCCTCTCCATGGGTGAGAACGATAACTGCTACGGCTGGATGGTGGGAGAAGCGGAAGTGAAAGACGGACGCGGTATCGGCATGAGGCAGATGTTTGCGTATATGAACGAGGAACGCCTGAATACGGGCCTGTTCTCCCTGGGATGCATCGGCGCCGCCTATTACGCCGCTCTGGATTATACCAAGCTGCGCGTGCAGAGCAAACATTCCACCAACCCCAAGGGCCCCAGCGTCCGGATCATCGAACATGAAGATGTTCGCCGCATGCTGTTGTCCCAGAAGTCCATTCTGGAGGCCTGCCGGGCACTCATTTACAAGTCCTACCTCTACCGCGACCTGGCCGTAGACGCCGCCACGCCCGAAGAGCGGGAATATTATGACGATATGTTTGCGATCAACAACCCCATGTGCAAGGCCTATACATCCGATATGGCGAGGCTCGCCACCGGCGACGCCATACAGTGCCTCGGCGGCTACGGTTTCACGGAGGAGTATGCCCCGGCGGAACTGTACCGGGATGTTGTGATTTACGGAATCTGGGAAGGTACCAACTTCATCCAGGCGCAGGATTATACCGGCCGCAAGTTCACCATGAAAGACGGCGCACCGTTCAAAAAGTGGGTGGCGGAAATCGACGATTTCGTCACCGGCAGGAAGACGGACGAATTTGCGATGGAATTCGCGATGATGGCGGAAGCCATGACGGCTTTCAAGGAGATCGTCAACCTGAATGACGCCTGGACGAAGGGTGACAAGCAGATGAAACAGCTTTTTGCCACCCGGACCATGCATGCAGGCGCGAGAGTTTACTGCGGCATGCTGCTTTTAGACCAGGCGCTTCTGGCGGCGGCAAAGATCAAAGAGAAGGGCGAAATCGACGCAGATTTCTACAAGGGCAAAATTGCCACGGCCCGGTTCTATATCATGAATCATGTTCCCGATATCTTCGGATATCTCAAATCGATGAAGTTCGGCGACCGCAGCGCTATTGATATCCCCGAAGAAAGTTTCATGTAGTTCATGCGCCCCTGCTTAAAGGCAGGAAAACCATAAAAGGGTAAGCAGCCGGAGCGGAAAAAAATCCGCTCCGGCTGCTTAAAGGGATCACAGACAATCTTTGATATTGTGTTTCTCATAAAAGATTGTTGGCAAAATTTCTCTTCCCGGATGAATTGTCATAAGCAGTCCATAAAGGTGAAAAATGAACAAAGAGCAAGCAAGGGAATTCGCATCAAGATGGCTGCCTGCCTGGACCGGCAACGATCCCGAAAAACTGGCCGATTTTTATTCGGACGACTGTTTTTACCTTGATCCGGCAATTCCGTCTGGCGTGAGAGGGAAAACAGAACTTCTCTCGTACTTCAAAAAGCTTCTTTCCCAGAATCCGGATTGGGTATGGACGCAGATCGAACCGATTCCCATGGAAGATGGGTTTCTGAACAAATGGCTGGCCAGAATCCCTGTCGACCGGAAAGTCGTGGAATGCATTGGCGTTTGCTTTGTGCAATTCGACAATAAAGGAAAAATCAGGCGCAATGAAGTCTACTTTGACCGAAGCGAACTGATTTCGGAAATCACCAAATATAACAAGACGAAATAATCGTTCGCCGCGTTTAACGTCAGTCTTCTGCGATAAAAATTGATTGATTCCGAACCGTTTACGCTCAACTTTGTGCAGTCGAGGCGGCCGCATCAATCATTGTAGTCATAATATTCCTGCGGATAATGTTCCCGCTCATAGTTGGGCACCGAACCGGGCACCTGATTCCCTTTCGAGTACATGCACTGTACGTAAGCATCGTCGTAAATCATTTGAAGCTGCTGGCTGGAGTAAGCTGACGCAGCGGCCCCCTGGGCGGCACCGGCAGCTGTTCCGATACCTGCACCCATTGCGGCTCCATGTGCCGCATACCTTCTCGTACTTCTGGGTCCGTATCCCCATGACGCGCCTGAGAGAGCACCGATGCCGGCCCCAATCGCTCCTCCAATAATACCATATAAAACGGCATTCGCGTTGATCCTGTCCACGGCTTCCTGGCCGCCCATTTGCTGAAATGCCCAGGCTTGGCACTCTTCCGACTCTGTCTGAAATTTTGCAAACGGTTTTCCGGGAGAGGGCATCACCTGAACCGTTGGCCCCAGCGGTGCGGTTGCGCATCCGGTAAACAGCAATAAAACAGTTACGATAATACTTGCCGCCTTCAGAAATCTTCTGTTTTTCTTCATGATCGTCCTTCTAGCCTCTGAAATTTTTCAAAGATGAAAATATTTTCTGTTATCCAAACATTCTGCAATCTAAAACTACCTTAATTATGTTAATCCTGTCGCCTCTTAATGTCAAGGAAATGGACGCAAATCATGATATGCAAACGTTTGGTGAAAAAGATGAGCAATGTGGCAAAATATGTAAAATAAACAGCACTCAAACGTTCAAACTTATTCACTGTATTTGATTGACTTCAAAAACCTGTCTCCTTATACTCGTTTAGCAGCAGGCAGTCACAGAAGGAACCCGGCATGAAACCAGAAAGACTATGGACGAGAGATTTTGTCACCGTCTCGGTGATCAATTTTTTAGTGTTTTCAACGCACTTTCTGTTAATGGTCACGATTGCTTCTTATGCCGTGAATAAATTCCAGGCTTCAACCAAAACAGCGGGACTCGTCGCAGGCATTTTTATTATCGGGGCTCTGATCGGCCGACTGGGTACAGGGCGTATCATTGAAGCGGCGGGCAGCGCGAAAATACTGAAATTCAGCACGATCCTTTTTATTATTACATCCGCGTTGTATTTTGCCGCAGTCAATTTGCCATTACTGATCCTCGTCAGACTGCTCCATGGAATAATCTTTGGTATGGCGAGCACTGCAACGGGGACCATTGTCGCCCAGATTATCCCCGGAAGCAGGCGCGGGGAAGGTATCGGCTTTTACAGCATGGGGGCGATCCTGTCGGTGGCATCAGGCCCTTTTGTAGGAATGCTGTTGATTCACGGAACGGATTTTAAGATGATTTTTACGCTAACGTCGGTCCTGGCAACCGGCAGTTTTATCCTGTCATTTCTTGTTGACGAGGCAGCCTGCAAATTATCTTTACAGGAGCAGGTAAAATCCGAGAGCCCTTCCCGTTTGTCAAATTTTCTGGAAATGAAAGCCGTGCCGATTTCCATGGTCATCTTCATCATTGGTTTCAGTTATTCCGGAGTGCTGACGTTTGTGTCCTTATACTCCAGGGAAATTCAACTGCAGGAAGCCGCCAGCTTCTACTTTCTTGTCTATGCGGTCACCGTTTTTGTTTCCAGGCCCGTCTCCGGTCGATTATTCGATGTTCGGGGGGCCAATTTTGTTGCCTACCCCTGCCTGATCATTTATGCGGCCGGCATGCTTTTATTCAGTCAGGCGATCAATGGATTCATGCTGCTTCTGGCGGGATCGCTCATCGGTTTGGGTTATGGAAACTTCATCTCCTGTGCCCAGGCCATATCCATTAAAGATGTTCCACCTCATCGGCTGGGTCTGGCCACGGCAACTTTTTTTATTTTTGTGGATTTGGGGTTTGGTATAGGGCCTTACATTCTTGGTTCCCTGGTGCCGTTTACGGGATATCGCGGATTGTATCTCATGATGATGGTTGTGATCCTGGCAACGGTCCCGCTTTACTATTTTCTCCATGGAAGAGGGGCCTCACCGAAATAGATGCCGGTGGAGGGTTGTAATTGAAAAGGGAGGAATCGTTGTGAACGAGAATCAAAAGAAGGAGAAGGGAGGCATGAAAATGAATCATTCTTTACCTTTTGTCATAACCATCAGCCGCCAGCTCGGTTGCGGAGGGGCATATGTGGGTCAGCAACTGGCAAAGAACCTGAATATTTTTTACGCAGACCGTGAAATTATCGGTCAGGCGGCCAGGCAGCTTTCGGTGCTGGAAGAGGACGTGAAAACGCGCGAAGAGAAAACTCTTTCCTTCTGGCAATCCTTCCTGCGGTCGTATGCGGTTGCTCCGGACACGTATGTCCAGCCGCGCACCTTGACTCCGTCAGACCAGGAGCTGTTCAAGACAGAAAGTGAGATCATCAGACGCATTGCGGAGGGTCGTTCGGCGGTCATTATCGGGCGGTGCGGTTCTTATGTTCTTAGCGACCACCCGAATCACATCAGCCTGTTTCTGCACGGTGGAATATCCTTTCGTAAAAGCCGCGTTCAGAAACTTTATGAAGTGTCAGAAGATGCTGCCGGGAAAATGATCGCCCGCAATGACGAGGAAAGGGCTCATTACAACCAGAAATTTACGGGTAGGGAATGGACCGATGCGAGGCAGTATGACATGACGCTTGACATTAGCAAAACAGGCGTTGACGGGGCCGTGGCATTCATTTTGAAATATGTGGAATTGATCCAAGAGAGCAAATGATCACCAAACGATAAAGGAGCGATTCATGTTGAGCCCGTGCAGAAATTTGTTGAAGATTCCGGCTGCTGCCGTCATTCTGATCATTTTTCTTTCCCTCACCGGTTGTGCAGCTAATTCCCAGGTCAGTAAGAAAGTCGGTAAGGCCAACCTGGTAGCGGTTGTCGGGGCTGCAGCGGCGGGTGCCGTCAGTGGTCTTGTAACGGGAGGACCCGTCGGGGCCATTCAAGGGGGCATCACAGGAGCGACCTCCAGTGCCATATCCAGCGCCACGGGAGTGGTTGCCGGCGTGATTGAAGAAAATGAAGACAAAGAGATGCAAAAAGGTCAGATAAAAGACCTGTCCACAAGACAAAGAGAACTTGACGAACTGGAAGCAAGGATCGGGAAAAGAAACTACGAGGCCACTCTGCTTCTTGCAGACTGTAATCACCGGCGGGCAATCGAAGTGGCCAAAAAAGCTTTCGGGGAGTCAAAGGATTCGACACAGCGAGCTTATACTCTCCTTCTTCAGGCCATGGCGGCGGAAGAAATGGGGGACAAGACCCTGGCTGCATCCATTTATCCAAAGATCGTTCAGGAAAGTCCTCAATACCCTAACATGGACAAGGCAAGATCAGACGCACTGGAAGGAGTCCTGAAAATCCAGCAGTTACGCAGGGATCACGGCCTGCCACCCCTTTGTTCTCCCTGATATTGGAATGCTGTTATCGGGGAAATTACCGAATATTCCTGAAACGGTCCGACCACCAGATTTGATGTGTGTCTGCAGGGGCTCTGCGGCTATTCTCCTATGAGCTTGCAATCAATGCGAATTCCGTCTTTCACCGCACGATCAACAGAGTCCTGAAAGACACTGCAGTCAAGGAGGTTGTCTTCAGAAGACTTGCGGCCTGAAAAGACATTGATTAACAAAAGCGGCTTCTGATTTTCGATGAGGGAAAGTTTGGATTTGTCGTAGGTTGAACCTTCAAATATGGCAACACCCGGTTCGTCCATTTCTTTATCAACAGATCCCAGACCGATCTCACCACTGCATTCTGCCTTGCTTTGTGCAGCCCTGGTGGGATATCCAAATAAGCTTGCCGAAACAATGATCGTCTCTTTCATTTTTTTCAGTTTTGCCGAAGCTTTGGGTGATAGCTGGACCGACACGGTGAAACGCGGCACCTCGGCCTGTGACGAGGGGAGCGTTGATGCCTCTTTCCCGGATCCACTGTTGCATCCACAGGCAAACATTGCCGCAAGGGCAATCAGCAACAACAAACGATTTATCCTTCCCATAAAATTACTCTCCTCTTTCTGCTAACGGCTTCGTGCATCCCTATTACTTCCGAAAAACGTTGCTAGAGTTTCCGTTTGTCGACTACCCGGCTGCTTTTCCCTTCCGAACGCTGAATGGTTTTGGGCTCGACCAGTTTGATTTTGGCGGTGATGCCCAGATAGTCTTTCATGTCTTTGCGCAGCTGGTTTTCCAGCTTTTGCAGGGTCTTGATTTCATCCGCGCCGGCGAACTGTTTTTCGGACAATTCCACCTGTACTTCCAGCGTGTCCAGAGATCCTTCGCGATCCACAATCAATTGATAATGCGGTTCGAGGCCTTCAATGCCCACCAGCACGGCTTCTATTTGTGAAGGAAAAACATTTACGCCGCGAATAATGAGCATGTCGTCGCTGCGTCCCAGGACGCGTCCCATGCGGCGGTGCGTCCGTCCACAACGGCAGGGAGTGGGATCAATACGGCAGATGTCGCGGGTACGGTAGCGGATCAGTGGAAAAGCTTCTTTGGTCAGCGTGGTGAAGACAAGCTCGCCTTCCGAGCCGTCCGGAAGTGTTTCGCCGGTTTTCGGATCGATGGTTTCCACCAGGAAATGATCTTCAAAAATGTGCATGCCATCGCGCACTTCGTCACATTCCATCGCTACGCCCGGCCCCATGATCTCGGACAGACCGTATATATTGAAAGCTTTGATGTTCAGTGCTTTTTCGATTTCGTCACGCATTTTTTCCGTCCAGGGTTCCGCACCGAAAATCCCTACCCGAAGCGCCAGTTTCCGCATGTCAACTCCCATCGCTGTTCCCTGTTCGGCGAGGTTGAGCGCGTAGGATGGCGTGCAGCAGATAGCCGTCGGCCCGAAGTCCTGCAAAATCATAATCTGACGCTTCGTGTTGCCGCCGGACATCGGGACCACGCTTGCGCCGATTTTTTCCGCCCCGTAATGAGCGCCCAGGCCCCCTGTGAACAGGCCGTAGCCGTATGCGTTGTGAATGATGTCGTTTTTGGTGAGGCCGGCAGCCACAAAGCAGCGGCCCATTAATTCCGCCCAGGTTTCAATGTCCTGCCGGGTGTAGCCGACAACGGTGGATGCTCCGGTTGTGCCCGACGAGGCATGTAAACGCACGACGTTGCTCATCGGTGCGGCAAACAATCCAAACGGGTAATTGTCCCGCAGATCCTGCTTGGTGGTCATGGGAAACCTTTTGAGGTCGTCAAACGTTTTCAGGCTTTCAGGAGACACTCCCGCTTTGTCGAAGGCCTTTTTGTAAAATCCTACGGTATGATAAACCCGATGCACCACCTGCCGTATCCTTTTGAGCTGAAGTGCTTCAAGGGCTTCGTGGGGCAGGGTTTCAAATTCTTCATTATAAATCATGCGTAATCATTCTCCCGGGGTTCAAGATATTTTCAATTCTATAGCATAATTCATTGTCGAATTAAAGCGGGATGGAAGCTGAAGAATGAGTGTGCCCTGAATGATAATTCCAACCCGGCAGAGAGAGCGCTCAAGGTGATCCGCCTTTGTTTCTGTGCCTGCCAAAGAAGCCTTACCCGCCTGTTAAAATTCATTGACAGGCAAACCGGTTCTTCCTATAATAAATCTATTCATGACTTTTCTGGTGGAGTCATAAAAAAAGGAGCATGTATATGGAAATCGCTGTTACCAATGAAACGGATATAGCCATTTTTGCAATCAAGGGCAGGCTGGACGCCGTAACCGTCCCGGAGCTGGAGCAGCAGCTTAACCAGTGGTTTGAAGGAACGGGAAAGAAATTGATCTTCGACCTGGAAGGGTTGGATTATATCAGCAGCGCCGGATTGCGAACGTTTCTTTCCACTGCGAAAAAAATGAAAGTCCGAGATGGAAAACTGTGCATGACAAGACTTCGGGACAACGTAAAAGACGTCTTTACCATTTCGGGATTTATTGCCCTGATTCCCGCATTTGATACCCTGGGAGCGGCCCAGGATTCCATGCGGTAGTTTTGTGCCGATATCACCCGTTATGCTGATGAAAAAGATGCCTGCCCGGATAGAAAGTCTGCACGAACTGCTTGCTTTCATTCGGAACGAGGCGAAAAAAAGAGGATTTTCCGAGAAGCATCTGCAACGGATTGAACTGGTTGCGGAAGAGGCACTGGTCAATGTGTTTGTTCATGGCTACACCCATAAAGAGGGAGAAGTCGAAGTGGCCTGCCTGGGTTCGGATGAACCGGCCATCACGATCGAAATCCGTGATCAAGGTATCTCTTTCGATCCTCTTTCCCTGGCAGATCCGGATATGCAATCCGACCTGGCCGACCGCAAGATCGGCGGCATGGGTGTGTTCCTCATTCGGAAGATGGCGGATCGGGTGGATTATCGCCGGGAAGGCGACAGCAACATTTTCAGCATGACTTTTTTGAATCGCTGAACAGATAAACGGTATGTGTTGAGTGCCAGGATGATGTATACCGGAGAACAGACATTAAACTGCCGTCCGTTCTTTCTTGTTTTTCCAGACCCTTTTCAACCTCAATGAATTACTAACAACAGAGACAGAGCTGAAAGCCATTGCCGCGGCGGCGAATTCCGGGTTCAGCAGGATGCCGGAAAAAGGATAGAGAACACCGGCGGCGATCGGAATTCCAATGATATTGTAAATAAATGCCCAGAATAGATTTTGTTTAATCACCCGCATGGTCGAAGCGGACAAAGAAATCGCTTCCGGCACACTGGTCAAATCATCCCGGATCAAGGTGATGTCGGCGGCTTCAATTGCCACATCGGTTCCCGTGCCGATGGCAATGCCCACATCAGCCGCTGCAAGGGCAGGCGCATCGTTAATGCCGTCGCCAACCATGGCAACGACTTCACCTTTTTTCTGCAGATTTCTTATCTCATCTGCCTTGTTTCCGGGCAGAACTTCCGCCATCACTTGTTTGATGCCGAGCAAAGATGCAATGCCTTCTGCTGTGCCCGCATTATCGCCCGTCACCATTGCCACTTTTAATCCCCTGTGCTTCAGTCTCTGCACCGCCTGCTTTGCAGATGCCTTCGGCACATCCGCCAGTGCGATCAGGCCGATCACTTTCTTGTTGCGAGCGACATAAACAACGGTCTTTCCTTCCTGGGCCAGTTCCTCAGCCGTCTTATTCATGATGTCAACGGAGACACCCTGGTCGTTCATGAGAAATCGATTGCCGATCAAACACGTTGTACCGTCAACAGATGCCCTGGCGCCCATGCCGGACAGGGCCAGAAAATTTTCTGTTCTGGCCACAGAAATCCGGTCGTCTGCGGCCTTTTTTAAAATGGCCTTTGCCAGCGGGTGTTCCGATGATTTTTCGAGCGCCGCGGCCACGGACAGGACCTGCTTTTCATCGGATCCATCGGCGGTCACAATGCGGGACACTTCCGGTTCGCCCCGTGTCAGCGTACCGGTTTTGTCAAATACGATAACGGAGAGCTCATGGATTTTTTCCAGAGCCTCACCGCCTTTGATAAGAATGCCGCTTTGTGCGCCGAGGCCGGTGCCCACCATGATTGCGGTCGGCGTGGCCAGCCCCAGGGCGCAGGGACAGGCAATGACGAGCACCGAAACGAAATTAATCAAGGCCCGGCTGAAGCTGCCGCTTTCCGGAAGAAAGTACCAGATGGCAAAAGTGACGGCGGCAATGCAGAAAACAACCGGAACAAATATGGATGCGACTTTGTCTGCGATACGCTGGATGGGTGCTTTGGATCCCTGCGCTTCTTCCACCATGCGGATAATATGAGCCAGCATGGTGTCTGACCCCACACCGGTTGCCTGCATGGTGAAACTGCCTGTTTGGTTGATGGTGGCTGCAAACACCTTCTGCCCTGGTTGTTTGGATACCGGCATGCTTTCACCGGTCAGCATGGATTCGTCCAGAGTTGATTGCCCGGTCAGCACCGTGCCGTCCACGGGGACTTTTTCTCCGGGTTTTACCAGGATCTCATCGCCGATCTGTATGCTTTCTACAGGCATTTCGACTTCAGAGCCATCGCGCAATACATGGGCGGTTTTGGGTTTAAGGCCGATCAGTTTTTTTATTGCGCCGGACGTTTTCCCCGTCGCCCTTGCTTCCAAGAGCCTGCCCAGCAGGATCAGGGTGATGATCATTGCCGCGCCGTCATAATAAACATGCGGCGCAACGCCCGCGCTTTCAAAGAAACGGGGGAAGAAGGTTGCCGCCGCAGAGTAGGCATAGGCGGAAAAAGCGCCGACGGCAACCAGTGTATTCATGTCGGACGTCTTTTGCTTAGCCGCTTTGAGGGCACCTGCAAAAAAACGGCTGCCCACCCAAAACACGGCGGGTGCCGTCAGTACAAAGAGGGTAAAAAGCATGGCCTGACGGGGAATACCGTGCAGGAAAACAAACCAGTGCTGCATGGAACCCAAAAAAATGATTACGCTTAGCACCGCGCCGCAGATCACTTTTATGGTCAGTTCTTTCAGCTCCCGTGCTCGGGCCTTTTCGACGGGGTCGTCTGACTCGTCTTTGAGCTCTCCAAGAAATTCATAGCCCTGTTCGGATACAGCTTTAGCCAGTGAGGAAACGCCTCCCCAGCGGGGAAGGTGGCTGACGGTGGCCCTCGCGGTTGCCAGGTTGACACTGACATCCACGACGCCTTCCACTTCTTTGAGCGCGTTTTCCACGCGCCGTACGCAGGCGGCACACGTCATTCCCTGAATATGGATCTGCACTTTATCCGGCAACGTCGTACCCCGCTTTTTTAATTGCATCCTTAATCAGCTCCATGTCTAAGGGCCGGGTCTCGTCATAAGAGGCCGTTTCGGTTTTCAAATCCACCTGGACGTTTTCGATTCCATCAATAGCATTGAGCGCTCTGGCAACTGCCATGACACAATGCTGGCAGCTCATGCCTTTAATTTTGATTGTTTTCACAAGAAACCTCCTTGAATGCATTATTTCTGCCTAAAATAATAATTATTCATGCAATAGCAAGCTTTATATCGTACTTGATAAAAAATAAAAATTCTGTATGATTATAGGCAAAAGGACGCGCTATGATCATACGATGCTGGGGGGCGAGGGGATCCATACCGACCTCGGGGAATCATTATCTGCGTTATGGCGGAAACACAACCTGCCTGGAAATTCGCAACAGCGGTAATGATGTTCTGTTAGTTGATGCCGGTTCAGGAATTCGTGAAGCGGGCAATGCTTTACTTGCTGAGGGATATCGTGATTTCACGCTGCTTCTCACGCACGCACACTGGGACCACATCATGGGGTTTCCTTTTTTCAAACCGTTATATAACCTCAAGACAAACATTGCCGTCTGGGGTTGTGATTTTGCGCAGCACTCCATCCAGGACATGCTCGCTCGCGTGATGTCCGCGCCGTATTTCCCGATCAACTATGATGATGTTCATGCCGATGTTGTCTATGCGGATTCATGTGGAGGCGTTTACACACTTGGAGATATCCGAATCACGCAAATAGCCCTTTCCCACCCGAATCAAGGCATGGGTTATAAATTTTCAGAATACGGAAAAAACTTTGTCTTTCTGACCGACAATGAACTGGGGTATCGTCATGAAGGTGGCATGGCGCGTGAGGATTATGTGGAATTTTGCCGCGGTGCCGATGTACTGTTTCATGACGCGGAATACCGCAATGAGGAATACTCTAAAAGACATGGCTGGGGGCATTCAACCATCGAGCAGGCGGTAGGCCTTGCCCTGGACGCGGGTGTCGGGAAATTGGGGCTTTTTCATCACAATCAGGATCATCTGGACGACGAAATTGACGATATGGTTTTCCAGTGCCGGCAAATTATCCGTGACCGGGGCAGCAAGTTGGAGTGCTTTGCCGTGTATCAGATGATGGAGCTTGCCCTTTAGAAGAACTACAGAAATTCCTCAAATCATATCCGGAGAAATCCATGCTGATCGTTTTACATCTTGTCCTGATGATTGCCGCGGTGATATGTTTGATCACGGGTGTCGGAGTGGCCATGTTTGCCCGGAAGAGGAAAAACTGGCTGAAACTTCACAAGGCAATCAATACGGCAGGGGTGATCATCGGGCTCGCCGGTGCGGCCATGGCTTTTGCCAATGTTGTAACATCGGCCGGGAATCACTTTTCAGGACTTCATCAGCGGGTGGGGCTTTTCGCGATTCTTTTATTCTGCTTTACCCTTTATTTAGGGTTTTATTCTTTCAAGGCCGCCAATAAAATTGCTGTCCGAGCCACACATCGCTGGTCCGGACGTATTTCGCTGATCGCCATGATCACAGCCTTGATTCTGGGCCTGATGATGATTGGTGTCCTGTAAATGCTTCTTCCGACAACTTCAGAAGAAATCAGTAAACTTTCATGGGACCGGCCTGATGTTATTCTGGTGACGGGTGATGCCTATATCGACAGTCCGCACATTGGCGTGGCGGTCATCGGCCGTGTGCTGGCCGATGCAGGGTATCGCGTCGGAATCATCGCGCAGCCGGATACAGAAAGAGATATTGACATTCAGCGTCTGGGTGAGCCCCGGCTTTTCTGGGGAATCACCGGCGGCTGCATGGACTCCATGGTTGCCAATTATACCGCCCTGAAAAAAAGAAGGCGTGAAGATGACCTGACGCCCGGGGGCAGAAACAACCGCCGCCCCGACCGTGCCGTCATTGCCTATGCCAATCTCATCCGGCGCTATTTTAAAAACACAAGACCGATTGTATTAGGCGGTGTGGAAGCAAGCATGCGGCGGATCGCCCATTACGATTACTGGTCGGACACCATCCGTCGTGCCATTCTGTTTGATGCCCGAGCCGATGTCCTGGCCTATGGTATGGCGGAGCGATCTGTTCTTGAAATTGCTCAAAGGCTGGCCCAGGGAAAGGATCTCAAAAATATCCGCGGCACCTGTGTCATCGAAAACGATCCGCCGCGGGGCTACCTGGAATTGCCTTCCTATGAAAAAGCTGCTGCCGATCCAAAAGCATTCGTGAAGATGTTCAAAATTTTTGCAGGCGAAAACGACCCGGTTACGGCGCAGGGGTTTTACCAGGAACATCGCGGCCGATTCCTGGTGCATCATCCGCCGCAGCCTCACTTGACCGGGGACGAACTGGACGCGGTTTACAATCTGGAGTTTTCCCGCCGGGTGCACCCTTTTTATGAAAAGAAGGGAAAAGTCCGCGCCATGGACACCATTTCTTATTCATTGACCACGCACAGGGGCTGTTTCGGGGAATGCCGTTTCTGTTCCATCGCTCTGCACGAAGGAAGGACGATCCTCAGCCGCAGTGAGGAATCCATTCTGGCCGAAGCAAGGAAAATTGCGGCCCTTACGGACTTTAAGGGATATATTGTGGATGTCGGTGGAGCGACGGCCAACATGTACGGAATCGACTGTTCCCGCAAACTAAGCCGCGGTGCGTGCCCGGACAAACGGTGCCTGTACCCGCGCGCGTGCTCTTCCCTGAAGCCGGACCACACGCGTCAGATCAGGCTGCTTGAGGCCCTTCGCCGGATTCCGGGCGTCAAAAAAGTATTTGTCGCTTCGGGTATTCGTCATGACCTGGTTCTGGCGGACAAGAAGAATGGCCTGCCCTATCTGCGGGAGCTGGTGAGACATCACACTTCAGGGCATCTGAAAATCGCGCCGGAGCATGCCGTGTCATCCACGCTTAAGCTCATGGGGAAACCGGTGCCGGAAGCATTGATTGATTTCAAACACCTTTTTGAAAAGGTCAACACAGAAACAAAGCAAAAGCAATTTCTGACGTATTACTTTATTGCCGCACACCCGGGCTGCACCGAAAATGACATGCGGGAACTGAAATCCTTCATATCACGTGAATTGAAAACAACGCCGCAACAGGTGCAGATCTATACACCTCTACCCTCAACCTTTTCCGCGCTCATGTACTGGACAGGGATTGATCCGGAAACCGGCAGGAAGATTTACGTGGAAAAAGATCCTTTAAAGAAGCAGAAACAGAAGGAACTTGTTACTCCGGAAAGCAGGCGTTCAGCGACAGGGAAGAGATATAAAAGAAAAAAAGTGTGATCGGGGCTTGGGGGGGTGAGAGGATGCTTTTTAATGTAGAAAGTGTTTGCCAGGCGCGCTGCTTCGGATTGCTCGGGGATCAATCCCTACAACTACCAACTCCTCCGGCACTTCGTGCCACCTCCGCCTGCAGAGGACATAAAAGGTTGTCCCCCTCTGGAGGGGGTTAGGGGGAGGAAATTCCTTTAACCTTTTTGCCTTTGTCCTTTTTCCTTGATCCTTTCGCCTTGTACCTTGATCCTTCTTTGTCCCTGCGGTCGCTGAGCCTGTCGAAGCGTGAACACGCAACCTGCAAGGTTATGACACACGATTTTGCCATTGCGAGCCGCCTCTCAGGCGGCGTGGCAATCTTATAAACAAGATTTCTCGTGGAGTTTATCCTGGACATTGCCGTAGGGTTTCGAAATGACTCTTTTGCTCATTGCACAAGCGGTCATCAAAGGAACGAGCTATCTCAAGGATTATAAACTTTCATGATTATGCGAAGATTTCAATATTGCAAAGAGTTGACGGCTCCAACATCCATCATTCGCTTTTTGCCCGCGATACACTGCCGCGCATCTGCTGTGTCCAGGACAGCGCGTAGCGCCCTCCCGCGGCCAGCAATTCTTCACGACTCCCTGATTCGATAACACGACCGCGGTCCATCACATGAATGATGTCCGCCTGCATAGCCGTGGTGAAACGATGTGTTATGATGAGAGCAGTCCGGCACGCGACCAGTTGGCGGAATCGCGCCAGCCAGTCCGCTTCCGCCCAGGAGTCCATTGAGCTTGTCGGTTCATCCAGAATGATCAGCCGGGCCTGCCGCAGGAAAGCCCTGGCAAGGGCCAGCCGCTGCCATTCACCGCCACTCAATTCCGCACCGCCAAACCACTTGACCAGGACCGCCGAATAGGTGTCCGGCAAGCGTGATATGGGAGCATCGGCACCCGCGGCCCTTGCTGCGGTTTCAATTCGTGCCGGATCCGGTTTGCTATCGATGTCGCCAAAAGCAATGTTGTTGAAAACCGTGTCGAGATAACGCACCGGCTCCTGGAAAAGAACAGTGGTTTGCCGTCGGAGCGATTCTGTGGAGAGCTTACGGATGTCCTGGCCATCGATCATGACATGGCCGCCTTCCGGGTCGTAAAAACGGCACAGCAGCCTGATGAGGGTCGTTTTCCCCGCGCCGTTTTCACCCACGAGCAGTAAAAATCCTTTGATTTTCTTAATTGTAAAGACAACCGACGTTAAAAAAGCACAGGCCTATTGTAAAAAATTCTGGCATCATTATTTATCTGCCGGATAACCTTCAATGAACTTCATCATTCTCCCGCAATCAACATTATAACATGTCGATAATAATTGATAAATTTCTAATTTCCCTGATAGTCATGACTTATCGCACCGACACAGTCGAAATTATGCAAAATCCCGATATTTTAAAACATTAATATAATCAAATGTTTTACATTTTTTTAAATTTGTAAAGATATTCGACAAAGGTGATGTTTTTTGGATAAAAAGTAGCACTACATGAGATAGGAACGAAGAGCTTTGCTGTTGTTATTGTCTGTGTCGATAAACGCCGCGCCGATATGGACGCTGTTTTCGTTATTTACGATTCTTTTCGGTTCACAGGCTAAACGAATAGGTTTATTGCTTGATGGCAGGTTGAAAACAACTTCAAATTTGGCGTCCTGCCCTGCCATTCTCAATCGGTCTTCCATTTCTTTGGCCAGGGATATTTTCAAACCACCCATGGAAAGCTCGGTGATGTCCACGATACATTCCTGTTCGGTATCCGCCTGGATGATGACAGCCGGAACGGAAAGAGATTCACGGGGATATTGCCGTTTTTCCTGTCGTGATTCAACAACGGATGATTTTCTCTTGTGCAGGTAATCAGATAATATGATTTCGATTGTTGACGATAATGAACGCCTTTCTTCTCTGGAAATCCTTATCAAACCGTCATGCACTTCTCCGCTGACCCGAAAACAAATAGACTTGTCCTTCTTCATCAAATAAGTCCTTGGACTTTAATTAATTTTTTGCAAAGATTCGTAAGCAAATATCATACCTTAAACAATTATTGCGATGGTTATGTATCCTTACGATGCTGTTATTACTTACGATTATTTTTGTAAACAGTGGTGAACAAACCAAAACCGTTTTTTGATCCTTCCGTTTTTTTATAACTTTGTAAAGGTTATCGACAGAATCACTTTCCGTCTGACCTTACCGGATCTCCGAACTCAAAACCTGCCTTTTACAGGATAGTCATTTTCCAATATAAAGAAGGTAAAACCATCAGGATTTTTTGTGACCAACCTCTATCATATTTTTGGATTAGATATTGAATCGGCAGTTTCACTTCCGTCCACGCCCGTTTCCGGTCATTTCAGCAGATGTTTACCGGATGTGGTCATTGAATACGGCAATCCGCTAGTTTTTTCCATAATGTTTATTTATTTTAATTATATACACAATATCCTTTCAGGTCAAGCATCGATGAACATCGATCAACAGGATGCCGAAGTGCTGGTTCCAGGTTTTCAAACCCTCAGTGATCCACAATAAAAATATCAGTTGACACGATGGCAAGTCTTGTTTATAAAGTCGCATCTTCCAAATAAATTTCTTATTTGACGCAACAAAAAATTGAATATGGCTGAGTTCTCATGAAAGAAGAAAGGCTTCTCGAGCGTATTCGTACGTGGGAAAGTGAGCCGGATCGGCGCGGCCGTACCGATGATATCCGGCAGGTCGATTCCATACTGGCCCATCTGCGGCGCATTTTGAATACACGTCAGGGCAGCGTTCCGATATCCGATGTTTATGGTATTCCTGATTTAAACGACTTCCTGACCTCCTATCCGGAATCGGTAACCCGGGTTGAAAAGTCCATCCGGCAGGCTATTGAAAAATACGAACCTCGGCTGCAATCGGTGAAAGTCCATTTTCTGCCTCAGGAAGAGGATGTTTTGTGCCTGCGTTTTCAGATTACAGCCCGGATCAATGCTGGGACGGGCAGAAATATACTGATTGAAACGATTGTGAATTCGGACGGGCGGATCAGCTTAAAATGATAACATCTGCAGAGAGTAACTTTGAGGTTTAAGGCACCCTATGCTCAAACGATATTACCAACAGGAAATGGATCAGCTCAGGGAATTGGGGGGTGCATTTGCCAGGGCATACCCGGCGTTGGCGCCGATGCTCGGCGGACAGACTGCTGATCCCGATGTGGAGCGGCTGCTGGAGGGCGTATCCTTTCAAACAGCCCTCTTGCGCCGGAAACTGGACGACGAATTTCCGGAAATCATCCAGGACCTGATTCGCCTGCTCTGGCCCCATTATCTCAGGCCCATTCCGTCAACCTCTGCCGTTGCCTTCAGGCCAAAACCCACCATGAAGCAGCCTGTAAGCATTCCGGCGGGAACCCGGCTGGCCTCCATACCGGTTGAGGGGACTGCCTGTTTTTTCAAGACCTGTTTCGATGTGGATGTTCATCCCATTTCCATTACCGATGCAGTTTTTGAGCAGCCATCCGGTCAGGCGCCGCAAATCAGGCTGTCGATGGCGCTTGACGGCCTGGAATTGTCGCAATGGCCGATTCAATCCCTGCGATTTTTTCTTGCCGGAGATTATCCGGGGGCCGCCAATCTTTATTTTCTTTTGATGCGTCATCTGAAAAAAATCGTTTTCAAACCGCTGGAGTCGGGAGATTCCATCGCCCTGCACGGCAATTTCCTAAAAGATGCAGGTTTTTCAGAAAAGGCGGCGCTTTTTCCTTATCCATCCCATTCTTTTCCCGGTTACCGTATTCTTCAGGAGTATTTTTACTACTCCGAAAAGTTTTTGTACCTGGACCTGACCGGATGGGAAAAGTGGCAAAACCGGGGAAACGGATCTACGTTTGAAATCTGTTTTGAATTTAAGAATCTTCCATTGACGCCGCCGCGTGTTACTTCAAATTCTTTCGCACTGTTTGCCACACCCGTTATTAACCTCTTTCCTCATGAGGCGGACCCGGTTTTTGTGGATCATCAAAAGGAGTGGTACTATGTGCGCCCGGCGTCTGCCAATTCCGATCATTACCAGGTTTATTGCATTGATAAAGTATCCGGATATGTGCAGGCCGGAGCCGGAGAAAGATCCTATCAGCCGTTTGATCATTTTAATCCCGACGCGCAAACTGCGCCCGTCTACAGCATCACGCACCGTCCTTCCCTGATAAAGGGGGCCACCGATGTTTATCTTGCGGTGGCCTATCCGAAATCAGCCAAGGTTCTTGCCACCGAGACGCTTAGTATTGAACTTACCTGCACCAATGGCTCGTTGCCTGAAAATCTGCGTGTGGGTGATATTTGCATTCCCACCGGAGCCGGCCCCGAATTTGTCACGTTTAGCAATATCAAACCGGTTAGCCCGGCTGCTGTGCAGCCTGTGGGTTCCAAATTTTTATGGCGACTGATCTCGCACCTGTCTCTGAACTATCTGTCTCTTGCAAGCACAGATAACTTTCGGGCTTTGCTTGACCTCTATGCTTTTTCAGAATCTCAAAATCAGCCGCTTCTTCTGGCCAATAAAAAACGGGTAAACGGCATAGAACACCTGAACGACAAAGCGGCCGACTTGATTTTTCGCGGAATGCTTTTGCGCGGGCGTGACATTACCCTGAAGCTGCGGGAGGATCATTTTGCCTCTGCGGGAGACATGTTCGTTTTCGGTTGTGTGCTGGATCAGTTTTTGGGGGGATACGCCTCCATTAATTCTTGTACCAGGCTGACCATTGATGAAGTATTAAGAGGAGAACAGTATTTATGGCCGGCCAGGCTGGGTTGTCAACCTTTGATATAGAAACCGGACTATTGGAAAAGGGCCGGCGTTTTTCTTTTATTCAGGTGATGAGGCTGATGCGCCTTCTGGGCCATGTTCCGGAAAGCGTCAAAGATCCGCGGACGTTTGCCCGGCAAGCGCAAAGCCTGCGGATCAGTCCCCAAAACAATTTGAGTTTTCCCGCTTCGGATGTCATGTCCATTCAAAGAGCAAAGGGAGAATCTTCGGGGTTCCTGGTCAATGCCGGTTTTCTCGGACTTTACGGGCCGGCGTCGCCCCTGCCGACATTCTACACGGAGGATCTGATCCAGCAGGAAGCAGATGAAGAATCCGCTGTCCGTGATTTTCTGGATATTTTTAATCACAGGATTTTCACGCTTTTCTTCCGCTGCTTAATGAAGTACCGCCTGTTTTTCCGTGTCTGTGAAGAACACAATCCGGAGATCCTCAATAAGCTTTACTGCCTGATCGGGCTGGGAGAGCTCAGGCATCGCCGGGACATGCCGTACGCTTATTCCATGATACGCTACAGCGGGATATTAAGCCAGCATCCCCGCAGCGCCCGGGGGCTGGAAACGATGCTTGGTGATGCTTTTAATTATACTTCGGTGAAAGTCGTGCAGTGTGTCGGGCGCCATGTAAAAATTCCGCTGTCGCAGCGTTTGCTGCTGGGAAAAACGGGAAGCAGGCTGGGCATAGACAGGGTCATCGGCGAGCAAATCAGGGATCATACCGGGAAATTCCGCCTGCGTTTGGGGCCTGTGAATTTTACACTTTTTCAGAAACTGCTGCCGGGAAGCGAAGAAAATAAACGCCTCTCTCTCCTGACCCGTTTTTATCTTTTGGATCCGCTGGAATACGACCTGGAATTGATTTTGCAGGAGGGAGAAGCATCCTGTGTTCGCCTGGGCGCGGAGACGGCAAGCCGGCTGGGGATGGATACCTGGATTTTTTCATGTGAAAAAATCGGCGAAGTCCACGCGGTTTTCCCCTTTGGGTGTCAGATATGAGATTGCTTCGGTCGCTGTATTCCCTCCAATGACATTGCGGCACAGTCTCGGGGCGTTAGGGGAGGGCACCACCTCCGGCGTTTCACGCCACCTCCGCCAGCGGAGGACATCCTTGCATGTCCCCCTTTGGAGGGGAGACTGTGTCACAATGCAGAATGGTCATTGCGAGACGCCTCTCAGGCGTCGTGGCAATCTCGTGTATTCGGCTACTTAGGAGATTGCTTCAGTCGCTGTTGCTCTTTCGCAATGACATAACGACACAGTCTGAGGGGGTTAGGGGGAGGACGGGGCAATGACAATCATTTAATTTCCTGAAGAATACGATAGAAAGGGTCCAATGAATGATGATGAACATCGATGTCAGGTCTTTGCTGGGAAAAATGAACGCCTTTTGCACCGGCGCCCTGGAAGGAGCGGCGGGATTTTGTGTTTCCCGCACTCACTATGAAGTCACTGTCGAGCATTATTTAAGCAGGTTGCTGGAAGAACCGCAATCGGATATGACGCTCCTGCTCAGGCAGGCGGATGTGGATGTCACTGCACTCGAATTTGCCATCAACCGGGATATTGATGCCCTCACCACCGGTAACTCCGGAAGGCCGGTTTTTTCCCCTCTTTTGATCGAATGGCTGAAGGAAGCCTGGCTTGTTTCTTCCATTAATTTCCGGGAAAACGTGATCCGTTCCGGCGCAATGCTGTCTGCCCTGATCAACAAGCTATACCGTCTTGCCGAAGGGCAGTATGTCAACACGCTCAAAACCGTCAGCCGGGATGCCCTGCACGCACAATATGCCACGGTCTGCCGGTCTTCCATGGAGCATGTTTTACAGGAGGAAACGTCTGTCCAGGAGAGTCCATTGCCCGCGGGAACAACCGCCATCAGCCGCTTCTGCACCGACTTCACCGCCAGTGCCCGGGCGGGGAAAATTGATCCGGTTTTCGGCCGCGATCGGGAAATTCTGCAGATGATTGATATTCTGGCCAGACGACGCAAAAACAATCCTATCATAGTTGGAGAAGCCGGTGTCGGTAAAACGGCTGTTGTAGAAGGTCTGGCCCTGCGCATTGTGGAGGGAGATGTGCCGCAGCTTTTGAAAGACGTAGCGCTTCTGGGGCTGGACATGGGGCTTCTGCAGGCCGGAGCGGGCGTAAAAGGCGAGTTTGAAAACCGGCTGAAATCCGTTATAAACGAAATCAAATCCTCACCTGTGCCAATGATCCTTTTTATCGATGAAGCACATACGCTTATCGGAGCAGGCAATCAGGCCGGAGGCGGCGATGCTGCCAATCTGCTGAAACCCGTGCTGGCCCGGGGGGAACTGCGTACCATTGCCGCCACCACCTGGGCGGAATATAAAAAGTATTTTGAAAAAGACGCGGCGCTGGCAAGGCGTTTCCAGCCGGTCAAGCTTGACGAACCGGATGTGGCAACAACCGTTCTTATTCTGCGCGGTCTCAAGGAAAAATACGAAGCGGCCCATTGTGTGACTGTACGGGAAGATGCCATTTTTGCGGCGGCTGAACTGGCCGGACGCTACATTTCGGGACGGCGGCTGCCGGACAAGGCCGTTGATCTTCTGGACACCAGCGCTGCGCGTGTGAAAATTCTGCTTACGGCAAAACCGGATGTGATCGAAGACCTTGAACGGTCGATTAGTGCGTTAAAGCGTGAGAAAAATGCACTGGAGCGCGACCGGATACATGGTCTGGCAATTAATGAAGACAGGCCCGCGCAGATTAAAGAATCATTGAAATCGCTTTCGCAACGGCTGGAAAAGCTTAACGAACGCTGGCAGACGGAATCAGAAGCTGTCGGAAAACTGCAGGATGTCCGAAAGAAACTTTGCGATGCGTTAAACGATGGTATGGATGGGCAGGTCGTCTCAGGGCTGCAGCAAGCGCTTGCAGAAGCGATGAATGAACTTGATGCCATTCAGGGGCAGTCGCCTTTGATACGGGTGGATGTCGATCCCGACGTGGTGGCCAAAGTGGTTTCCGACTGGACGGGTATTCCGCTCGGCAGGCTGATGCGCGATCAGGCCCGGAATATTCTCAACCTGGAAGATCGTCTGAAGGAGCGAATAAAAGGACAGGATGAGGCACTTCACGTTATCTGCAGGACCATCAGGGCATCCCGGGCCGGTCTTTCCGATCCCTGCCAGCCCATTGGCATTTTTCTGCTGGTCGGTCCCAGCGGGGTTGGCAAAACCGAAACCGGCCTGGCCCTGGCTGATCTTCTTTTCGGGGGAAAGCGTTTTCTCACAACCATTAACATGAGTGAGTTTCAGGAAAGCCATACCGTCAGCCGTTTGATCGGTTCTCCTCCCGGTTATGTCGGTTACGGGGAAGGCGGCATATTGACCGAAGCCGTGCGGCAGCGTCCCTATTCCGTTGTGCTGATCGATGAAGTGGAAAAAGCGCATCATGATGTCATCAATCTTTTTTATCAGGTGTTTGACAAAGGCATGCTTTCTGACGGAGAGGGACGTGACATTGATTTTAAAAACACAATCATTTTTTTAACCAGCAACCTGGCATCGGATGTCATTGCCGGCATGTGGAATGATACGGAAAAACCGGCCATGAATAAAGTGACCGAGGCTATACGTCCAATACTCTCCATCTATTTTAAACCTGCGCTTCTGGCCCGGATGACCATCGTGCCCTATGTGACGCTTGATCCGGATTTTATGGAAGAGGTTGTGAGGCTCAAACTCGTCCAACTGGAAACGCGGTTGGCTGAAACCGGGAAAATGAAGCTTTGCTATAGCCCGGATGTTGTCAGTCAGATTGCCGGCCGCTGCAGGGAAGTGGAGACCGGCGCCAGAAACATTGATCATATCATGCGGGGGACCCTCTTTCCGCTTTTGGCCGGAGAAATTCTCTCGCGTGTGGGGGAAGAGAAAGGGCCTGCGGATGTGTTTCTGGATGTAAAAAAAGGCGAATTTGATATCCGGTTTCAATGATGACCAAGCGCAAGGCGCAGACCTTTTTTATCTGGAATGAAAGCGTAGTTGTCGCAAAACAAATTGCCTGTAAATTAAGTTATTGAATTATAAAAGAATATTTGCTACTAAATGCAGCAAATTGTATTCACAGGCAGATCAAATGAATAAAAATGATCGGACAAATCAGGAATTGATCGAAGAAATTCTCTCCCTGAAACAAAACATCAGGGAACTGGAACGATCGGAATCCACCTATAAAGCACTTTTCGCCCATGCTGCCGAAGGAATACTCGTGGCTGATCTGCGGACGAAGAAATTCAACTATGCCAATCCCGCCCTGTGCAGAATGTTTGGATACACGGAAGAAGAAATATTGCGGCTGAGCGTTGAGGATGTGCACCCGAAAGACTCGCTTGAGCATGTGATTGACGAGTTTAATGCTTTGGAGCGCGGCGAAAAAACGTGGGCGCTAAAGATTCCCTGCCTTCGCAAAGACGGTTCTATATTTTACGCGAACATCAGCAATGCCGTGGTTACGCTGGACGGTGTGCAATGTAATGTGGGTTTTTTTTCAGATATCACCGGGCTTATGAAGGTTGAAGATAATCTGCGCGAAAGCGAAGACAAATGTCGGTTTCTTTCTGACCGAATGTCCGATATTGCATGGATAGCGGACACAAATCTTCGGACGACCTATATTACCCCGTCCATTCAGAAGGTGCTGGGATTTACACCGGAAGAACGGATTCATCAGTTGTTGCATCAACAACTGACTCCCGATTCAATGTCCAAGGCTATAGATGCCCTGAGCCGGGAACTTACGCTCGAAAAACAGGGGACTGCAGATCCCGCGAGGGTATTGAATATTGAATTGGAATATTATCATAAAGACGGTTCTACACGCTGGTTGGACGTGATTGTAACCGGGATTCGAAATGATCGGGGCGAATTAACCGCTCTTCATGGCGTGTCCAGGGATATTACAGCACGCAAACAGGCGGAGAAGGACTTACGGGAAAGTGAGAGGCGATACCGTGAATTCTTTGCAACCTCCCGGGATTGTGTCTTCATTACATCCAAGGAGGGGAAATGGATCGATTTCAATGATGCCGCCCTCGAGTTGTTTGGTTATGATAACCGGGAGGAATTGTTTAAAATTCCCATTTCTTCTTTATATGTGGATCCGGAGGAGCGTACACGGTTTCTTGTCCAGATTGAAAATGACGGTTATGTCAAAGAATACCCGGTCCGGTTGAGACGAAAAGACGGGACGGTCATTGACACTCTCATCACTGCCGGTTTGCGGCGAAGTGAAGATATTTTCCAAGTAGAATTTTTTGGGACCATCCGCGACATTACCCAGGGTAAACGCGTGGAGGAGGAAAAGCGAAAGAGCGAAGAGAATTTTCACCGTTCTCTTGATGAGTCTCCACTGGGGGCGCGCATCGTTTCCGGGGAGGGCGATACGCTTTACGCCAATCGGGCACTTCTGGATATCTATGGATATAAAACCGTCTCAGAACTGCAGGAAACGCCGACAAAAATGCGCTACACACCGGAAAGTTGCAAAGAGTTTTTGACACGGCGTGAGAAAAGACGGCAGGGGCGGCCGGTGCCTTCCGAATATGAAATAAGCATTGTCAGAAAAGACGGAGAAATCCGCCAGATTCATGCGTTCCGCAAGGAAATTCTTTGGAACGGCACTCCGCAATTTCAGATTTTGTACAATGATATTACCGATCGTAAACGGACTGAAGAAGCGCTTCGCAAGAGTGAGGAACATTTAAGGAAACTGTATCAGGAAAGTCCTATCCCTACCTTGACCTGGCAAAAAAAGGAAAATGATTTCATTTTAATTGACTGCAATCTCGCAGCGATTCGACTTACCGATGGTAAAGTGGTTGAAACATTAGGAAAGAGCGCCCTGAATCTGTATGAAAGTAATCCGCTGGCTATTGATGACTTGAATCGATGTTTCCAACAGAAATCCCCGGGGAGACGTGAGGTTATTTCTCAACATTTTGCACCCGGTAAAAGTTTGTCTTTGCATTATGGATTTATTCCTCCGGATTTAATCATTGTTCATGTGGAGGACCAAACCGAACGTAAGCGGGTGGAAGAGGAAAAACAAAAACTGCAGGACCGTTTGAATCGTGCGGAAAAAATGGAAGTGCTCGGGCAGTTGGCCGGCAAAGTGGCTCATGATCTGAATAATGTTTTGGGAGTTCTTACGGGGTATTCGGAGTTGCTGTTGATGGACATCTCCGAAGATCACCGGGCAAGAGTCAATGCTGAAAAGATTATGAAGTCCACAGAAAAGGGCGCTGCGATCATTCAGGATCTCCTCACTCTGGCAAGGAGAGGAGTGACGACAACCGAAGTGGTCAATCTCAACCATGTTGTTTCAGGTTTTGTCAAGAGTCCCGTCTTTGATAAACTGAAAGAGCAGCATTACCAGGTAACGTTCAGGTCGGAATGCGATGATCATCTTTTAAACATCAACGGTTCTCCTGTTCATCTGGAGAAGGCTTTAATGAACCTGGTGTCCAACGCGGCAGAAGCGATTGCGGGAGGAGGGGAGGTGACGATCCATACGGAGAACCGTTATCTGGACGCGGCTGTCAGCGGGTATGACGAGATTCGGGAAGGGGATTATGTTGTCCTGACCGTATCGGACACAGGAACAGGAATCCCGGCCGACCGTAAAGAGAAGATATTTGAACCGTTTTATACCAGCAAGAAAATGGGAAAAAGCGGGACCGGTCTGGGCCTGCCCATTGTCTGGGGTATGGTAAAAGATCACAAAGGATATATTGACGTACAGTCCCGCGATGGCGGGGGAACCGTTTTTACGATTTATTTTCCGGCCACCCGGGATGAAATATTGAATGCGCGGCAAAAAGAGAAGACGGAACGATACAGGGGAAAAGGAGAATCGGTCCTGGTGGTGGATGACATTGCCGAACAACGTGATGTCGCTTCCGCATTGCTTGAGAAATTAGGATACAGGGTGCATTCCGTTTCCAGCGGGGAAAAAGCGGTGGAGTACCTCAAAGGAAATAAAGTCGACATTCTTGTTCTGGATATGATCATGGCGCCGGGAATTGACGGCTTTGAAACCTATCGAAGAATTCTGGAAATCCATCCGAAGCAGAAGGCGGTTATTGTGAGCGGATTTTCCGAGACGGACCGCGTTCGCGAAGCTCAGAAACTGGGCGCAGGCCCCTATATCAAAAAACCTTATGTGCTGGAAACGATCGGCACAGCCATACGGGATGAACTGGCCAAATAGAACTCAAATAAATATATCATACCCTGCCGTACTTGTCCTCCAGCCTTTCAATATCGTCTTCACCAAAATACGTGCCCGTTTGCACTTCAATGATAACGAGATCACTTGTGGAATTGTTTTCCAGACGATGCATTGCTCCCTGTGTGATATCTATTGCCTGCCCGCTCGAAAGAGGGTAATCCCTGCCGTCGATGGTGGCCATCCCCTTTCCGGCTACCGCATACCAGTGTTCCGAACGCCTGCTGTGACGCTGCAGGCTCAGACTGCCGCCCGGCACAACAACGATCCTTTTGACTTTATGGTCCGGTTCATCCGAAAGAACCTGGTAGTAACCCCATGGACGAATATTCTTTGTTTCCATAACTGACCTTCCGTTAATATTTAAAACAACATATCATAGAATCCTGCAAATAAAAAGAAACGCCACTGTTCGCTGTTTCAAAACATTTTCCAGTCTCGCTTTCGAGGCAATCATGTGATAAATGAAGATTACGGATTATGGAGATCAAATATTCACTGAAAAGAAGCAGAAAGAGAAAAAAAACCCTTTCTCTGCAAATTAGCAGCAATGCCGATATCACAGTTTACGCACCTTATTTTACGCCAGTTGCGGAAATAGACCGCTTTGTTGAAGAAAAAAGAAAATGGATTGATCGAACCCTGCGCAGCCAGGCCCGGCAGATAGTTCTGCCTCAGGAAAAAACGTACGAGACCGGAGAAGAATTTTATTATCTGGGCAGGTTGTATCCTCTGGAAGCCGTTTTTGATCCCCTGGAAAACACTGGCGTGTCATTCCGGGTCGACCGGTTTGTTCTCAACTGCCCCGACAAGAGGGAGATGAAAAAATATTATTTTGCTTTGTGGTATCAGCAGAAAGCAAAGGAGCACATTCCCGTCCGCGCGGAGCATTTCAGCAGGGAGCTGAATCTGCAGCCGCGGGGTGTCCGGATTACGTCGGCCCGGAGCCGTTGGGGTTCATGTTCCCAAGACAATTCACTGGCTTTCAGTTTCCGGCTCATGATGGCGCCGCCGCAAGTGATCGACTATGTCATTGTCCATGAATTGATGCACATCCGACAGAAAAATCATTCTTCAAAATTCTGGCGGTTAGTGATAGAAGCAATGCCGGATTCCTTTGCACATCGGCGCTGGCTTCGCGAGCATCAGGACATGCTGAAACTTTAACCGGCGGGAAGGGGACGCAAACCGTTATTTTATGGATATTAAAGAAACCATTGATCTGACTCACCGAAGTATTCTGGCGGATCATTTTCATCAATTAAACCTCAGCATATCGGATTACACCTTTGCCAATGTCTATCTGTTTCGTAATGTCCACCGGTATGAAATCCTCAAAAAGGACTGCGGCATTTTCATTTCCGCCTATAACCGGCAGGGACAAAACTACATTATGCCGCTTGCCGACCTGCGCCTGTGCAGTGCCGAAATTATCAAGGAACTGCTGGATCATGAGAACTTCTTTTTTCCCGTTCCAGAAGAATGGCTGTCCTGTCTTCCTGAAAAGACTTTCCGTGTGACGCATGACGATAGCGAATCGGATTACATTTATCTGACAAAGAATATGGCGTCCTTTGCGGGCAAAACCTACACCAGGCACCGTAATCATCTGAATCAGTTTTGCGGCCGGTACCGGCCGCATGGTCTGCCCATCGGCGGCGTGAATATCGATGACGCGACAACAGTTCTGCGCCAGTGGCAGTATGAATCGATTGTGACCGAGAGTAAAACCGATTTTTCCGTATGTGCGGAGGCTTTGAGGCACTTTACAGAGCTTGCGCTGTGGGGCACAATCTACTATATTGAAAATAAACCCGCGGGATTTATTATTGGTGAGCCGCTGAATGCCGACATGTTTTGCCTGCATTTTGCCAAAGCCTCAAAACGGTATCACGGCATTTATGAGTTTATGTTCAATGACACGGCCAAAAAGCTGGAGTCGAAATATCGTTATCTGAATCTGGAAGAAGACATGGGCAACGGGAATCTGCGGCGGACCAAAACCTCCTACGGTCCGGTAATGATTTTGAAAAAATATCGCATCAGTCTTGCGTGTTGATGCCTGAAAGAAGAAGGATATGGCCCCTCCCGATATCATAACCACCTTGCACGAAGGCGATCAGGGAATTATTCATTCCATTGACGGCGGTTCCTCGCTCACAAGCCGTCTGGCCGGTATGGGCATTGTTACAGGAGCGAGATTCAGAATTGCCCAGGTCAGCGGTGGTCTGATCGTTGTTCAGGTATCCGGCACACGAATTGCGCTGGGCCGGGGAGAGGCGTCAAAGATTTCCGTCTATAAAATAGATCCCAATGAAGCCGTCTGCGAACCGGCCATCGAAAAGGAAATCACGGTCGCTCTGGTTGGCCAGCCCAACGTTGGTAAATCAACCATTTTCAATATCCTGACCGGTCTGTCACAGCATGTCGGCAACTGGCCGGGGAAAACTGTGGAGAAAAAAGAAGGAGAGCACCGTTCGGACAATCTTCTGATCCGAATCGTTGATCTACCGGGTACCTACAGCCTCACCGCGTTTTCCGAAGAGGAAAGGGTTGCCCGCGATTTTCTCATTCATGAAAAACCGGATCTGGTGATCCTGGTACTCAACGCTGCGGCCCTGGAAAGAAGTCTCTACCTTCTGTCTGAAGTTCTGCTGCTTAACCGTCCGGTCATTGCCGCCTTAAACATGCTGGATGTCGCCTCCGGCCAGAGCATCCAGATCAATACGTTAACCCTTCAGGAAAAACTGGGAATCCCTGTTGTTCCGATGGTGGCAAAGAAAAACAACGGCATCAGGGACCTGGTGGACCAGATTTCAGCTTTTGCCGCGGAGGGTATTAAAATACAGCCCAATCAACCGGAAGTTTCCACGGACCATATCCAGATTTACCGGAAAATTCTGGAAATCGTTCGTCCGCTGGTTCCCGAACCCTATACGCCTGAATGGACCGCTGTTAAAATGATGGAAGGAGATCCGGAAGCTTCCGCCCTGGTTGAGAAGCATGCCGATCAAACTGCGTGGGACACGATCCAGGAGATGCTGAGCGAGCACGAGGACGCACTGCATGCTGTAGTCAACGGCAGATATGACTGGATTGAACAAATCAGCCGTGCAGCGATGTCACAGTTCAGAATGGGGCAAGTCGTCCTGACGGATCGGATTGACCATGTCCTGACACGTCCTGTGTTTGGCATTCCCATTCTGCTGGCGGTCATGGCCGTTGTTTTCGGACTTACGTACAGCGTGGGGATCCCGCTGCAAAACTGGATGAATGAAGGTATCCAGTATTTTGTCAAGATGATTGAACCCTGGTCGGCCGAATGGCCCTTGTGGCTGCGCGGCATCCTGATCAACGGAGTGATCGGTGGCGCAGGTTCCGTGTTGACGTTCCTGCCGATTCTGCTCATTTTCTTTGCGATTATGGCGTTTCTGGAAGATGTCGGCTACATGGCGCGTGCCGCGTTTGTCATGGACCGCATCATGCATCTGGTCGGATTGCATGGTAAAAGCTTTATTCCCATGTGTCTGGGATTTGGCTGCAACGTACCCGCCGTTCTCGGGGCAAGGATCATCGAAACGCGCAAGGCCCGCATGATTACCCTTCTTCTGATTCCATTTGTCCCCTGTACCGCGAGACTTGCCGTTCTGACGCTGATTTCGGCCGCCATTTTCGGTTCGAAGGCCGCGTTTGTTTCCTGGTCCATTCTGGCACTGAACATTGCCGTGCTGGGTCTGGCGGGAGCCCTGGTCAACAAGACCCTCTGGAAGCAGGATGCGCCCTTCATCATGGAGCTGCCGATCTATCACCGTCCGGACGCCAGGGCCATTTTGATGGTGATCTGGGCCAGAATCATCGCCTTTATCCGTAAAGCCGGAACGGTTATTCTTGCTGTTTCGATTGTCATCTGGGTAATTTCATATTTTCCAGCGGGTACGGTGGAAAAAAGCTGGCTTGCCTCGCTGGGCAGGCTGATCGAACCACTGGGCGTTCCGTTGGGGCTTGACTGGAAGATGATCACCGCGCTTTTGACGGGACTTGTTGCCAAAGAAACCGTTGTTGCGACGCTGGGCGTTTTGTATTCCGTCGGAGAAGAAGGACTGGCCGGCATGCTTCCTTCCGTCATGAGCCATGCTTCCGCCGCCGCGTTTCTGGTTGTCATGATGCTGTTTGTTCCCTGCGTTGCGACCATTGCTGTTTTGAGACAGGAAATGAACAGCAGCAAATGGTTTTATTCCACCATCATCCTGACCCTGATCGTCTCCTATCTGGGCGGCATGATGGCATATCAATTGGTTAACCTATTAGGCTTTTAGGCTGTAGTCTTTGAGACTGCAGGTTATTAAAAGGAATTCTTCATCAAAATCGGGAGGCGTGTTATGGAAGATGTCTTAACGGCTTGCACGGTAACAATGAACATTCCCGTGGCCTGGGGCGAAATGGACGCCATGGGACATGTCAATAACATTATTTATTTTCGATATTTTGAAACCGTTAGAATCGAATATTTCAACCGCCTGAACATGATGGGTTACCAGAATCAATGGGGCATCGGACCGATTCTTGCTTCAACGGAATGCCGCTTCAAGATGCCACTGCAATACCCTGATACGGTTATTGCCGGTACAAAAATATTGAGCATGGAAGAAGACAAATTCGTAATGGGATATGAAGTATTCAGCACCAAACACAAAAGAATTGCCGCCGACGGTGAAGGCGTTGTCGTAACCTATGACTACCGCAATAATAAGAAAGTTCCCATTCCGGACGACCTTCGCGTAAAGATTATGGAGTTGGAAAAGATAAAAACAGGTAGGTAGGTTATTAGGCTGTTAGACTGTAGGCTTTTAGGCTGTAGACTATTAGGTCTATTTTGTAGGCCTTCGGCCTTATGGAATCGGCGCGTTCCGCGCCGCACTTCTTAACCTAACAGTCTATTAGCCTACAGCCTAAAAGCCTAATAGCTTTCTGCAGGATTTATATCCATGAGTTGAACTATAGCGACGAGGCCAGGACGGCAGCGCCTATCGCTCCGTTGACCTGCATGTAATCTGAAACTTCAATTTTAGCGCCAAGCTTTTTCCCCAGGGCATTGACAACTCCGGCATTTCGGGCGACCCCGCCGGTCATCATGACAGGTTCCTGAATGCCGATTCGCGCCAGCATGGAAGAAACACGGGCCGCAATGGATTCATGGATGCCCGCAATGATGTCCTGCCTTTTTTCGCCGCGGGCGATGAGCGAGATTACTTCCGATTCCGCAAAGACTGTGCACAGACTGCTGATCTTTGAAGGCATCTTTGATTGCAGCGACATTGCACCGAACTCATCCAGGTTGACTTCAAGCGCCCGTGCCATCACTTCCAGGAAGCGGCCGGTTCCGGCGGCGCATTTGTCATTCATGACGAAATTTTGAACTTTGCCTTTTTCATCGAGCGCCATGGCTTTGCTGTCCTGTCCGCCAATGTCAATGATGGTTCTGATTTTTGGATTTAGGAAATATGCGCCCGCGGCATGCGCCATGATTTCCGTAAAAGACCTGTGGGCGAACTTCACTGAATTGCGGCCGTAGCCGGTGGAAACAATTTTTGAAACGGCTGACGCATCCAACCCGATTTCGGCAAGCAAATCTTTGTAAACTTTTTCCCCCGCAGCTTCCGCATTGTACCCGGTAAAGATAATTTTTGTTCCGAGAATTCTTTCGCCTTCCACAATGGCCGCTTTTGCCGTAATCGAACCGATATCAATTCCTGCTGTCCGCATATCACCTCTCCCAGGGAGTGAGGAGTGAGGCGTCAGGCGCCAGGAGGAATTGCTCTCCTTACACCTCGCTTTTGACTCCTTACTCTTTACGTCTTTCTTTTATGATTTCCATAAACGCGTCGATCCGGGTTGCAATCTGGCTTTCAGAAAAACTCCGGTCATCGACCATGTCCGCTTCGATCATCAGGGAAGGAATCCCTCGTTCCTTTTCAACGATCCTTTGAATGTCGAGCTGCCCGAACGAATAGGGTTTGCAGCTGCGGTTGGAATGCATAACCAGTCCGTCGGCTTGATACTTGTCAATCATCTCGATGACCGTCTTTGCCATCTCATCAACCCCGATGTTAAGATAAATCCGTGTGTAGGCTTCCGCCATAGAATCGAGAAATTTATCCTCGTTGATGTACTTCAGGGTTCCGCACCAGGCCGATGTATAGGTATCCGCAACCAGGCAGGCGTTGTGCGAAGCGAATTTTTCCGACAGCCAGCGTGTGCGGGGCCAGATGGGAATGTTGTCCCAAAGAAGACGGTATTTTTCGTCCGGCACCACGCCAATCCCCTTCGCAACCCGGTCTTTCATTTTAGCCAGAAGATTTTGATAATACTTTACGGCTTCTTTTGTTCCCCGCAGGGTGACGATCAGCGCCAGGTGATAGAAGGCGTCAAAGGCGCTCATAGGCGCGGGCCGGTGCGCAGCGGTGTCCAGAACCGCCTGCCAGAGTTTCTGTGCTTCATAGGAGAGAAGTCCGACCTGACGGAGTTTTTCGAAATCGTATTTTTTCCCGCAGACCTCTTCGATGAACTGGATGTATTCATCAATCTGGGTGCGCACATAACGGGCCGTGTCTTCCGAATAGCCGGTATGGCAGAAAGGGGTATCCAGTATAAAGAGCGGTACATTGAAATAGCGCGCCTGCACTTCATACCATTTGAGCACAGTTCCGCAGATATTGTTGCAGCAGACCAGCATGTCGGGACGCGGCAGTCCACCGATGGGGCCGCCGTTGACGGTGGCGCAGGAAATGTCGGAACGGGCGTAGGAACACAGGTCGCTGGAATAGCCCATAGCCTCCGCTTTTTCACAGAGCCCCGCGCCCATTTTTGACGCGCCAATCATCGCGCCGTGGTTTTCGGGGTAGATGGGAATGATATCCATCGCAATCAGCGGCTCCACAGGACCGCCGCTGGTGATCCAGGCCACTTTTTTCCCTGTGAGCTTTGCCGATTTAGCTTCACTGTAGTAAACGATCATCAGTTCTTTCATGGTCGGGGCTTTTTTAAACTTCAGGGACAACTTTTTGGCCTGACCGAAGAGATAAATCCCGAGCGTTTTCAAAAAATCAGAGTTTTGATTATTCATGATGCCGCCTTTGCCTGTTTACAAGATCTGGATAAATGTTTCCAACCGCGTCTGCAATTGTCCGCCTGCCTGTGTCTGTTCTTCCATCTCCAGAAGCAGAGAAGGGATTTTTTCCCGATCCAGCATTTCCTTAAGGTAAGGATAATCAAAAGCATGCGGATCGCAGAATTTAAGAAGCATAAATATGACGCCGTCCGCCCCGCATTCCCTGACGGTCCGGACAAGGTTATCGCCGCGACTGGTCAGTCCCGAGTGCTTGGCCGGACAGACGACGCGTGTGGCGTATCTTGCCGCGATGGCTTCAAGCGGCGGCATACGGTCATCGATGGCCCCTTCAAAATACCGGGACCCTGTGCACAGATCATCCCCTGTCACGACACCGCCGGCATTTTCAATGGTGTCGTAAACATCCGGATGATTGCAGATGCCTCCGGATAAGACCAGTCTTTTGACGCCGGTTAATTTTTTTTCAGGTGCTGTTTTTTCAAGATCGGCTGTAATCGCCGTCAGCTCTTCAAGAAAATGATCACGCTCCACAATCATGGCCGCCCGGATCAGGGTGTGAAAATCATGTCCGCTGATGATGTGAGGATTTTCACAGCGCAGACGGTAAAGCCGCGTCATCAGCGAGCGGATGGCGTTGTAGGTTTTTACGGCGCGGTTCAGCTCCGCATCCGTTATTTTTATGTTCAGCCATTGCTCCAGGTCGGTTTTGAATTTTTTCAGAACGTCGACCAGGTAACTTTTTGCGCTGGGAGTGGTGAGTTTCACCGGCAGGACAACATCGGCATGAAAAGACTTTACAAGATTAAGTCTCCAGACGTCCGATAAACGCTGGATGGAATCGCAAGTGTGCGGGAAAATCATGCCGTCGAGAAGTTCGAGACGGCCCGAAAGCGCATCTTCAAGGATTCCGCGCACCAGTGAGCAACAGTAGGATTGCAGGTGGAGGTCGGCGCGGTGAATGATGGAATCGGAGCCGAAAAGTCTGACCGGCAGCGCACCCGCGGCATAGATCAATTCTTCAGGCGCGTATGAACAGACATAGCCGATTGCTTTTTTGCCGTTTTCATCTTTTATTTTTTGGAGATATGAATAAGGGTTTTCAATGATTGTTCTGAACTCAGAGATCTTGTCCATGGCACTTCCTTCCCCGACCCAATGGTAGTTTGTCCCTTGCTGTTGCGTTGGGGAAGTTAGCACATTTGGATCAAAAATGGCAAAAAATTACATGCTGTCTGTGGATCGATTTTAATAAAGATAAATACTTCCAATAAATTAGCCATTATTTTCTTGACAGTTAAACTCCTCTGTTTCTATACTTTTCACCTGAAAAGAAGCAGGGACGTTAATTTGTTTATGAAGGGATCAGCAATTTCAGGGTTTTTTGATTAACAGGAGAATGGATGATGAATACGGATAAATCCGCTGAAACAAAAAACGCAGGTGGCAGGGGAAAGCCGGTCGGGGGCTTAACCGGAGCAGCCATAGGTTTTATTCTGATTGCCATAGGCATTATGGTCAGTCTGACGGGTGTCGGGCTCGTTATCGGTATTCCTCTCATTTTGGCAGGCGTTGCTTATCCGCTGATTGCCCGTTCCCTGATCAGGGGTCAATGTCCTTATTGCGGCAGGAATGTATCAGCCCTCAATACAAAACCCGGGATAAATTGTCCCGGATGCGGGAAATACATCGTGATTAGGGATAAGAAATATTTTGAAGCGCAACAATAGCGCTTTCACCGACCTTCCGGTTCAGCGGGCTGTTTCAATGTTCTCATCAAGTCAGCAATTTAAGGAAAATGGTTGCCAGGGTCAGGTATGAGAAAAAACCGAATGCGTCGGTAAAGGCCGTCAGCAGAATATTGGAGCCCAGTGCCGGATCAAGGTTGAGCCTTTTCAGGGCAAGGGGAATCAGGACGCCAACCATTGTGCCGGCAAAAACACTGATAATCATGGCCAGACCGATGACCAGTCCCAGAATGGGGATGCCTTTCCAGAAATAAGCAATAACGGCGATCACCGTACCCACGGCAATGCCGTTGGTTACTCCCACTGCAATCTGACGGGCCAGGACGCGCTTGGCGTTTTCAAACGTGACTTCGCCCAGTGCAATTCCGCGAATGATCAGGGCCAGGGTCTGCCCTCCCGCGTTGCCGCCAAGGCCGGCGATCACCGGCATAAAAAATACCAGCGCCACCATGAGTTTGATCGTGTCCTCGAAAAAGCCGATGACCAGCACGGAAGTCAGTGCCGTGAGAAGATTGAGATAGAGCCAGGGGAGACGTTTTTTGACAGAGTCAATGGTCTTGTTGAAAATGGTGTCGTCGTGCCCCAGGCCGGCGATGCGATACATATCTTCGGATGTTTCCTCCTGCACGGTGTCCATGATGTCGTCGATGGTGATTCTTCCCAGCAGGTGTTGTTCCTTGTCCACAACGCCGACGGAAACAAGGTCGTATTTTTCGAAAAGACGTGCCACTTCTTCCTGGTCCATTTCTACGTTCACGCTGGGGATGTCCTCGTCGATGATTTCCAGGATAGGCGAGAACCTTTTCATGGTGATCAGGTTCTGCAGGGGCACTGTGCCGATCAGTTTTTCTTCTTCGTCCACAACAAAAATATTGTGGATGTTTTCCATTTCGTCTTTGGCATCCACAACCGCTTGAAAGGCATCATTGACGGTGGCGTGTTTTTTTACCGAGACCAGTTCCGACTGCATGATACCGCCGGCAGTGTCCTCGGGGTATTGAAGCAGTTCTTTGACTTCCTCGGATTCTTCAGGTTCGATGGCGTCAAGGACGGCTTTGGCCTGATCATCGGAGAGTTCGGCGATGATGTCGGCCTTATCGTCCGATTCCATCTCTTCGATGATGTCGGTTAGTTTTTCATTGGAAAGGTCTTCAATGATCTGCTCTCTGGAACTGTCGGAGAGCTCCAGAATAACGTCGGACGCTTTCTCCACATCCAGCAGGGAAAACAGCTGCAGTCGGTCTTCTTCTTCGAGTTCATCGATCAGATCGGCAATGTCCGCGGGGTGCATGTCTGAAAAAAGATCGATGATGTCAAATTCGCGGTGGCGGCTGATCAGCTCCTTGAGCGTCTCTAAAGTTGTTGGTCCCTTTTTTTTGACCTTATCCATAGGGCTGCCTGATCTGTAGTTGCAGAGATTTGTATGGTTCTGATTTGTGAACGATTCAGCAAGAAACGCGTTTACCCGTCCGCCTGCCGGTGGGAGAAAGCTTTTTTTAAACGAGTATGGCCCGGTAAAAAAAGCGTTTTCCGGCAGCGGGAATATATGGAAGTTCCCTCTGTATGTCAATGTTTTTCTGATAAAATAACGGCCGGATACGAGGTTGCCGGGAAGGTTTCTACAGCAAATGAATCGGTGGTTGAATGGGCGGCAGTTTGTCGCCATCGTACAGCACTTTTTCCAGGAAAAGCCCGGAGGGTGGAGCTGTGTGACGGGCAGGCACATCAGAATCAGCAAGCAGCATCTGCTCCAGTTCTCCGGCTGATATTTTGCCGCGTCCGGCCTCAACGGTCATTCCAATCATGCGCCTGACCATTTTCCATAAGAAATGGGAGCCGGTGATGCGTATGGCAATCAGGCCGTTAAATTCTTGTAGTTCGATGCTTTCGACCAGAACTTTTGTTGATGAGTTCCTTTCCATTCTCTTGTCGGCGAAAGACGTGAAATCGTGAAATCCCTTGAATATGGACAGAGCTTTTCGCATTTTATCCGTGTGGAGTTGATCTCTGACCCACCAGACATATTTTTTCCCGAAAGCTGTGCGCCGTCGGGCAATCAGGTACAGGTAACTTCGGCTGACAGCCGAATGGCGGGCATGAAAACGGGGATGTGCGTTTTGCACGGACAGGACATTGATGTTTGCGGGAAGGTGGTCATTGAGTCCTATCCGCAGGGTTTCACAGTCGAGTTTGTGCGCGCATTCCAGGTGAGCGGTTTGTCCGAGTGCATGGACACCGGCGTCTGTTCGTCCCGCACCCTGAATGTCCATGGATGTGTTCAGGAATTTTTGCGCTGCGTCCATCAGCGCGCCCTGAATGCTTCTGGCGTTTTTCTGCACCTGCCAGCCGCTGTAGCTCGTGCCGTCGTATTCCAGAATGATTTTATATTTATTCATTGAGCCGGTTATTCCTGCTTTACGGGAATCAGAATATTCATGGCCGCAATGTGGGAAAGATAAGATCCGACGGACGGATCGAAGTCGGGTACTTCCTGTCCCGGTCGTAAAGTCGTGATGACCGCCTGTCCGACAATTTTTCTTCCCTCACGTCCCAACTCATCTCTTGTTCGTACGCCCCACATGTTGTGAAAAATGAGTACCCTGCCGTCTTTGTGGCCGATATACAGCATAATGTGGCCCTTTCGCCATAAAAGGGTCAGGTAAGGGACGCCCTTTTCAATGATAGTTCTCTCCTTTTCGTCCGGTGAAAGGCCCCGCAAGTCGATGTAGATGCCTGTTTCTTTCACCTGGCTTGAGGAATGTCGCGGGAGCCAGATGCCGAAGACGGCAAAAAAATCACGTGTCATGGCTGAACAATCGCGCCTGCCGTAAAGACCTCCCCACCCGTATGGTTCGCCCTTCATCTCATTTGCGATCTTTGCCGCGTTTACCGGATTGAAGCGGAATGGTTTTCGGGCGGCCGCTTTTTCCGGTACAAAACCATGCCGAATTACGGCCTGCCTGTTTGGGTCAGCCACGGCGACGGATATTTTTATTTCGCCACCCGAGATGGCTTCCAGAGGGAAAATGTTGCCCACCGATGCCTGGACAAGAAACTGGTTTCTTGTATCCAGAACGGATACATGTTCCCGGATGATTACGGCATAGCTTCCCGTCTCCCAGTTTTTCACAAATTCATTGTTGGCGAATGCGAAATCTTCCGTTGGAATCCAGCCGTATGTAAAGGATGTTTCAACCAGTGCCCAGGATTTGTCGGCACTGAGGTGGCAGACAAAGACCGGTGTATTGGCCGGTACGGAAGATCGCTGCAGATTATCAAATGGCCAGGCTTTGCTGTCACCGTCCTTTGCCGAAAAATGAGGGATATTGGTAGGCAGTTCTCTGAGGCTTGTATTTCTGGTTGTAATTCCGCGGGAAAGAATATTTGGATAGCTTTCGAGGGATGCACTGCTTTGCAGATTTCTGACCCAATCCGCAGGATGTTTTCTTTTGTTTTCACCATAGCCGGGTCTCAGGGCATATATTCTAAAATCGTTTCGGACCCGCTCGGGGAGGGCATGATAAGGATACTTCATATGCCATACGGAAAAATAGGTGTTGTTATAATTTCTGTCCATTCTCATCTGATTTTCCACTGACAGATGTTCTCTGTCTGTCGTGGAGCTGTTAAGATAAAAGGTATGGTCCTGGGGGAGTTCCCGGACATCAAGAATGGAATCCTCGGGAGGAGTAACATCCGTGAAATAGGGGGTACGGTCATAGTGAAATCTCCTGACTTCACGGACGGTATCGGGAGCGGATACGCAACCTGATAAAATCAAAGATAAAACAGCGACCAGACTAAAAAATCGTTTCATAAAGATATCCTTTGTTTAATGTTGGATTCCTTATAGTCTTTTTTTCGGTTTCGGGCAAGATAAACGCTTTGATAGTTCCTGATCATTTTATTTTGCATTCTCTTTGATTTCGTGTAAATTATCATCTAAATAAATTTTGTATTGAACCTTTGACAGGGTGAGCATCTGATAAGTGTGACCCAGGATAATAATATTTTCAACATTGAGAAAGGAGATGGATTATGATCGCCGTGAGTGTACTTAAAAATTTTGCTTTTTTTAAAAATTTCAGCAACGATCAACTGGTGAAACTGGAACCTCTGGGCAAAGAGGAAACCTATCAGGCCGGGGCACATCTATACTCCAACGGTGATCCGGCACGCAGTCTCTACCTGGTCATGGAAGGGAAAGTAGCCCTTTTCATGGATACCTATGTGGGAACGGGCAAACCGCCTTTGCAGGTAACGGTTGATTTTATTACCCGGGGTGAATCGATGGGCTGGTCGGCTGTTGTTGAGCCGTTCATCTATACCCTGAGCGCCCGCTGTCTTGAAGATACAAAACTCATTTCTTTCGATTCGGAAAAATTGCTTGATATGATGGAAGAGGACAATGCACTGGGTTTCAAAATCATGCAGTCAACGGCCAAGGTGATTTCGAACCGCCTGACACACACCCGCATCATCCTGGTGGGTGAACGCGGCCTTTCCACACTGACCGAGTATTAAATATTCAAAGGAGACAAAAATGCAGACTTTTGTTCCTAAAAAGATTTTCTTTACCAAAGGTGTCGGTTCGCACCGGGATGAATTGCATTCGTTTGAACGCGCCCTGCGAAATGCCGGCATTGAAAAATGTAATCTGGTGCAGGTGTCCAGTATTTTTCCGCCCGGCTGCAAAATGATTCCCAAGTCGCAGGGGCTTAAGCATCTGGTGCCCGGCGCCATTACATACTGCGTCATGAGCCGCTGCTGCAGCAATGAACCGAAAAGGCTTCTTGCCGCTTCCGTCGGTTGTGCAATACCCGCTGATAAATCATCCTATGGTTACATCAGTGAACATCATGCTTTTGGCCTGACGGAGAAACAGACTGGCGACCATGCCGAGGATCTGGCTGCGGCGATGCTCGCCTCAACCCTGGGGATTGATTTCAACGTGGACGAAAGCTGGGACGAGAAAAAGAAGATTTTTAAAATCAGCGGAAAGATTGTCCGCACCCTGAATGTCACCCAGTCAAAAATATGCATGGATAATCATTATACCACGGTTGTTGCGGCTGCTGTCTTTGTTTTTTGAGTCGTGTACAGTTTTTTCACAGGATAAGCATAATGGAGCGGGCAGCCTTGAAAATCGTTGTAAAGTTTCCGTGTTTTTAGAGAAGGAAAATGATTAACTTATGAAAAAGGAAATACCCCAATTGCAGAAGCAGGACGTTGGCGGGGCCGAACTGCCCTATCTGTTTTACGATGGAGGTCCCCGCCAGATTCTTTTTACTCATGCCACCGGATTTCTGCCCTGGTTGTGGCATCCCATCATTGAAAATTTTGTTCCGGAACATTCGGCATGGGCGCCGTACATCTGCAACTACCGATCGTGCAATCCGCATGAAGGAGGGTTGGCCTGGAGCGTGGTCGCTGAAGATCTGGCCACTTTCTGTCGTGAGCAGAAAATTAAGAACCACCTGATGGTCGGTCATTCAATGGGGGCGACGGTTTCTGCGATTGCCGTCGGCAGGTACGGACTTGTGCCGAGGGCCATGGTTCTTATTGAACCGATTTTCCTGCCAGAACAGTTTTACGAGATGACACCCAGCCTGGAGGCTCATCCGCTGGCTTCCAAGTCGATTAAAAGGCTCAATCACTGGAACAATGAAGAAGAGGCGATGTCCTATTTAAAATCGCGTTCTTTTTTTTCATCCTGGGACCCGGAAATCCTGCATCTGTATAAGCAGTTCGGTATGGAAAAAATGACAGAAGGCGATATGCGTCTGACCTGTACGCCGGAAAGCGAAGCCGCCATGTTTATGGGCGGCTGGTGCTGCAATCCCTGGCCGCTTCTGGAGAAGATTTCCTGCCCTGTGCTGGTGATCGAGGGAGGAAAAAGCACCAATATCGGTCTGGTGGATATCCAGAGAGCCGTTTCGATGCTGCCGCAGGGCAAATACGAATCGGTTGCCGATGCCGGGCACTTGATTCCCATGGAAAAGCCCGCGGAAATCACCCGCATTGTCAAAGATTTTTTTTCGACGATTGCCTGAAATCAATATCGGGAGAATAAAGTATGAGCAGTCCTGACATCATCGCCTTTTGCAACCAGAAGGGGGGCGTCGGTAAAACGACCTGTGCTCTCAATGTTGCCGTCGGACTCGCGATGCTTAAGAAGAAAGTTCTGGTCATCGACTTTGATCCGCAGGCGCATCTCACTTACTCTCTGGGCCTGGACGCCCATCAGATGAAGAGCACGATTTATTCGGTTATGAGGAAAACTCAGAGCCTTGATGCAGCGGTCATGGAGCTCAAGGGTATGAAAGTGTTGCCGGCGAACCTCGATTTATCGCGTCTGGAAACGGAAATGTCCGGTCTTCCAGGGAAGGAAAAAATCCTGAAGAATCGTCTGGCGGAGGTTTCCGATGTTCAATATGTGATCATCGATTGCCCCCCGGCGGCCGGGCTGCTGACGGTCAATGCGTTGGTTGCCTGCCGGGAAGTGTATATTCCGCTGCAGATGGAATTCCTCGCGCTCAAAGGCATGAGCAGGCTTTTGTCGCTGCTTGAGGAAGTCAAAAAAAAATTCAATAAGGATGGTCCATCGTATCGCGTGATTCCCACGCGCTACGATGGCCGGAAAAGATTGAACAACGCCATCATGGACAAGGTCCGTGAGCGCTTCGGCGAGCGGGTGTTCAATTCCGTGATCCGCGAGAATATTGCCGTGGCCGAAGCTCCCAGCTTTGGACAGTCCATTTTTGAATACGCTCCCAGAAGCCACGGTGCTGAAGATTACCTGGACCTTTGCAGGGAGATCATCCGCAAACGGCCCGCCGGTTAAATCTTCGGAGATGCAGATAACAAACAGAATGACAGGAAAGTATTTAGGGGCATGCCCCAAAAAAAATAACAGGGGAGATTTCTTATGAGACTGAAAGACAAAGTGGCAATTGTGACCGGGTCAGGGCGCGGCATTGGTGAAGGTATTGTATTGAGGTTTGCCGAAGAAGGCGCGAAAATCATTGTCAATGATGTCAATGAAGACGATGCGAAAAATGTCGTGGATCAGGTGAAGGCCAAAGGCGGTCAGGCGGTTGCGGTCATTGGCAGTGTTTCCGACCGTGCCACTGTGCAGAAGATGGTGGACACGGCCGTGAAGGAATTCGGCACGCTGGATATCATCGTGAACAATGCGGGCATCACCCGCGATTCCATTTTGCACAAAATGACCGACGATCAGTGGAGTGCCGTGATTGACGTCAACCTGACCGGGGTGTACTTAGGTATCCAGTGCGCGGCGCGTATCATGCGGGAGAAAGGCTACGGCAAGATCATTAATATTTCTTCGACCAGCGCGCTGGGCAACGTCGGGCAGCTAAACTACTCCGCATCGAAAGCGGGCGTGATCGGGATGACCAAGACAGCGGCCAAGGAGCTGGGCGCCAAGGGTGTAAATGTCAATGCGATTGCCCCGGGGATGATCTGGACGGACATGATGAAGAATATGCCTCCGGAAACCCTCAAGCAGATGGACATGATGCTGCCTTTTATCGTGCCGTTGAATCGTAAGGGCTCTCCGCAGGACATTGCCAATCTGGCGCTTTTCCTGGCTTCCGATGAAAGCTCTTTTATTACCGGGCAGATTATTTTCTGTGACGGTGGAATGAAGATGTAAAAGAAGGCGATCGGGTTGTTAACAGACCGGCAACGAAATATGAAACGAGAGTGATTGCTTTGTTCCTGACAAGGGAGGACATTATGGTGTTTTTCAAAATCAAGATACTTTTGCTTGCAGTTGTTATGTCGGTTTCTCTCGCGTTTTCACTTGCTGATGCCTGTACCGGTATTGCGTTCTCGGTTCAGGATAACGGCGGCAATCGCTATGCCATTCAGGCGCGTACGATGGAGTTTGGTGAGGATGTCACCGATTGGCGACTCATTTCTGTCCCCAAAGGCTATCCGTACAATGCCTGCAAAATGAATATCTGCGGGGATGGCATTACCGGACTTCAATGGACGGCAAAATATCAGCATGTGGGCATGAGCCCGGAACGTCCCGGACTGCCTGTCCTTGACGAGGTTGCAGACGGAATCAATGAAAAGGGATTATCCTGCGGCGGTTTCTATCACATGGGATATGAAGAATATCAGGATAAGCCGCGACAAGGAAAGACGATTGCCAATACGGATTTCGTGTCGTGGGTTCTCAGTAATTTTGCAACGGTTAAGGAAGTCAGGTCAGCCCTGGGGACCGGAACGGTCGATGTTGCCCAGTTAACCCTGAAATACAAAGGCAAACTGATGTGCAACAAAGATACCTGTCCGCAGCTTCATTACCTCGTTACGGATGAGAGCGGAGCTTCCATCGTTGTCGAGTTCAAGGGCGGGAAGGCGAAGATCTTCGACAGTATCGGTGTCATCACCAACAACCCGACCTACGACTGGCATATGACCAATATGAAAAATTATATCGGTCTGCAGCCCCTGAGCAGGGAAAATGCCGTTTTCAACGGGAAGACTTATGACAAACTGGGCAACGGCACCGGCGCCGTCGGCCTGCCGGGCGATTTCACACCCCCTTCGCGGTTTGTCAGGGCCATGTTCTTTCTGAGTACGGCCATCCCGACAACAAAGACAGGCCCCGATGAAGCCATTGACAGAGCATTTCGGGTTCTGAACCAGTTCGATATCCCTGAAGGTTCAATTGTTGCAAATTCTCCAACCGGGAAAGGCCAGATTCAGGACTCAACGGCATGGACGTCGCTTTCGGATCTGAAGCGGAAGCGGTACTATTTTCACACCCAAAACAGCAGGGTCGTCAGGATGGTCGAATTGGACAAACAACCGAAGCAGGTAATTTCAATTCAGGATTTGCCTGACCGCGAGATGATCATTGACATATCGGAAAAATTCACACCCGTAAGCAAATCGAACTGATGTGGAAGGTGGACAGTCTCTGCGAAGACAGGGGCTGTCCACCATGTTTTTTTAGAGGTATTGTTCCTCCAGAAGTTGAAGAACTTTGTCTGCCGATTTGGTAACGGCCGTGCCGGGCCCGAAGATTGCCTTAACGCCTTTGGCGTACAGGAAATCATAGTCCGCAGGAGGAATGACACCGCCGACAACCACGATAATATCTTTCCCTCCCATTTTTTTCAGATTTTCAATGAGTTCCGGAACAAGGGTCTTGTGGCCTGCGGCAAGGCTTGACACACCCACAACATGAACGTCATTTTCAATGGCCATTTTTGCCGCTTCTTCCGGGGTTTGAAACATCGGGCTGATATCAACATCGAAACCCATATCGGCATACGCCGTGGCAACCACCTTGATCCCGCGGTCATGACCATCCTGTCCCATTTTGGTTACCAGCTGACGGGGACGGCGTCCCGTTTTTTCCAGGAATCTGTTCGTCCGCCCGCGCAATGCTTCGAGGACGGCACTTTCCCCGTATTCCGAAGAATAGGCGCCGGAGATGACTCTCGTTGTCGCCACATAACGTCCGAACACTTTTTCGATGGCGTCGGAAACTTCTCCCCCGGTTGCCCGAAGCCGCACGGCCTCGATGGAGGCCTCCAATAGGTTGCCACCCTGTTCGGCCGCGGTGGTGATTTTTTCCAGGGCTTTCTGCACGGCCGCGTTATTGCGCGTGGATTTGATTTGTTTGATGCGGCTGATCTGTTCGTCACGGACGGAGCTCGGAATATCCAACACCTCGATCGGTATTTCTTCCTGGATGCAGTATTTGTTGACGCCGACAATGGTGTCCTTCCCCTGGTCGATCCGTGCCTGCCTGCGGGCGGCGGATTCTTCAATCCTCATTTTGGGCATACCGGTTTCAATGGCTTTTGCCATGCCGCCCAGCTCTTCAATCTCATCAATGATCTTCCGGGCTTCCCGGATAATAGATGCCGTAAGAGATTCAATATAGTACGAACCGCCGAGGGGATCGACGACATGACAGATTTGCGATTCCTCCTGAATAATGATCTGCGTGTTGCGGGCAATCCGGGAGGAAAGCGGCGTGGGAAGGCTGACAGCTTCATCAAACGAGTTGGTGTGAAGGGACTGGGTGCCGCCGAGGGCTGCCGCCAGCGCCTCCAGTGTGGTGCGGATGATATTGTTGTAGGGATCCTGCTGCGTGAGACTCCAGCCGGAGGTTTGCACATGCGTGCGCAATACCGATGAACGGGGGTTGGTCGGGTTGAATTCGCTGACGATTTCATGCCACAGGTATCGCGCCGCCCGCAGCATGGCAATCTCCATGAAAAAATTCATCCCCACACCGAAAAAGAAAGAAAGCCTCGGCGCAAACTCATCAATCTTCAAACCACCGTCAATAGCCGCACGGATGTATTCCTTGCCGTCGGCCAGCGTGAAGGCGGTTTGCAAAACGGAATCCGCTCCCGCCTCCATCATGTGATAGCCGCTGATGGAAACGGTATTGTATTTTGGCATGTGTTTCGAACAGTAGGCAATGATGTCGGACACAATGCGCATTGAGGGACGCGGGGGATATATGTAAGTGTTGCGGGTCAGAAATTCTTTGAGGATGTCGTTCTGAATGGTACCGGTAAGAAGTTTCTGCTCGACTCCCTGTTCCTCGGCCGCCACAATGTAGCCCGCCAGGATCGGCAGCACCGCGCCGTTCATGGTCATGGAGACGGAAACTTTTTCCAGGGGAATCTGATCAAAAAGGATTTTCATGTCTTCGACGGAATCAATCGCCACACCGGCTTTTCCTACGTCTCCCGACACGCGGGGATGATCGGAATCATAACCCCGATGTGTGGCCAGGTCAAAGGCCACCGATAAACCCGTCTGCCCTGCGGCCAGATTTTTGCGGTAGAATTCATTCGATTCTTTTGCGGTGGCAAACCCTGCGTACTGCCGGATGGTCCAGGCACGGTTTGTATACATGGTGGCCGTAGGCCCCCGAAGATAAGGAGCCAGACCGGCGAGGGTGTCGACGGTGTCCAGTTCTTCCAGATCGGAAGCTGTATACAGTGGTTTGAGAACGATACCTTCCGCCGTTTTCCAGTTTAATGATTCAACGGAACTTCCTTTAAGCTCCCTGGCCGCCGCTTCACGCCATTTTTTCATTTGAACATGTTCAGACACGATGAACTCCTTAAATAATATGATAAAAATTCCATTATCACAAGATGATGATCCAGCGTTGATAGTCTGATAGGATTTGTCCGGGCGGGCGGCACAGTTCTGAATCTGTGCCGTACCTTTTGAACCTGCCTGTCAACAACGCGCAGGATATTTACTCTTATGTCAGGGTTTTTTCCAATACCTTTTTGACATCCTCGAAGCGGAAAGGTTTTTTCAATGCAGCGTGGAAACCATAATCCGCGTATTTTTTCATGACGGGATCATCGTCTCCGGAAATGACAATGGCCCTGATGTCCGGGGCAATTTTTTTCATCCGCGTCAATGCGGCTTTCCCGCCTAAGCCCTGCCGGACCGAAAATGCCATCAAGACGGCGCAATATGGATTGCCGGCATCCTGCGCTTTTTGATATTCCTGTATCGCCTCCTGTCCCCCGGCCACCGTTGTTGCTTCAAAATCAAGCTGGTCGGCATAAAGCTGCACGAGTGTTCTGATGTCCGGACTGTCGTCCATGATCAGGATGCGCCTCCGGGAAGGAATAAACACTTTTTCTCCGGAATCTGCTTCGGGAGTTCCGTCCGGTTTGGCCGGAAGATACAGGCTGAAGGAGGCTCCGCCTTTTTCCCTGGAATCGACAGTGATGCCGCCGCCGTGCTTTTTCAAAACGGCGTTGCATACGGTGAGCCCCATGCCCTTGTCCTGCCCCGATTCTTTGGTCGTAAAGTATGGATCGAATATTTTATCAATATGTTCCCGTGGAATGCCGGATCCGCTGTCTTCAAAAATAATCCGCAGATACGGGCCGTCTGCAAGCGGGATTGTGTCGGTTTCTTTCAGGTCGATATTTTCGGCGCGAACTTTAATGGTTCCTCCTCCGGGCATGGCGTCACGAGCGTTATCCAGAAGGTTGTTAAAACAATGGCTGATCTGAACTTCATCAATATCAGCGGGCCATAGACCTTTCTGGATTTCCATCTGCGGGTTTACAGGTGATGATTTCAATGTGTTTTTAACGGCGTCCCGGAGAATATGTTCAATGTGCTGGATTTTGGGCTTCGGCTGACCTCCACGCGAAAAAGCAGAAAGACGGCTGGTCAGTTCCCTGGTTTTGTCCAGCGACTGTTGTGCGGATTTCAGCCATTTTTGAGCGATGTGGTCGGATTTGATTCCTAAAACGGCCATGTCGATATATCCTTGCACCAGCGTGAGGAGATTATTGAAATCATGAACGATTCCGCCAGCCAGAAGGCCCAGGGATTGGAGTTTTACGGTATTTTTAAAGGCATCCTCCATCCTGTTGCGTTCCGTGATGTCAGAGATCATATTGTAAAAAAGCTTTTTACCGTTTCGCGGCAACAGTCCGCTGAAAACTTCCACGTCACGGATTGAACCGTCCGCCCTGCTGTGTTTTGAAACAAAATAACTGCGCTTTTGCGTCGGGTCCAGAGTCATCTGCGCGTTAAGTTCATCAACGCTCAATGTGCAGATTTCAGACATCTTCTTTTGTATCAGCTCCTCACGGTTCCACCCGTAATACGCACACGCGACACGATTGGCATCGACAATGGATTTGCTGTCCGGGTCAATGAGGAGCATGACCATGCGGCCATTTTCAAACAGGCTTTTGTAGCATTCATCGTTTTCAGATGCCGTTTGATCCAAAAGACGAATTTCTTTTTGACTGAGAAGGTTGTTGCTTTCCAGAAGTTTTGCCTCCATGAGGCCGAGACGGCTTTCCTGATTTTTCGCCAACCTTTCGCTTTCACGCGCCTTTCTCATGATGTCTTGCAATTGCAGCTCAGATTGCCTGAGTTGATTTTCTTTTTCTTTCAGGATTTTGTCAAAATCCAGCAGACGTTTTTCATTTTGTTTGATGAGGTCATCTTTTTCCTGGATAAGTTTTTCGATTGCACCGGACTGCTTCGCGCTGTCCTGCCGCTGCTGTTCGAACTGCCTGAGCTGACCTTCTTTTTCTTTCAGCAGTTTTTCGAAATCCAGCAGACGTTTTTCATTTTGTTTGATGAGGTCATCTTTTTCCTGGGCAAGTTTTTCGCTGTCCTGCAACTTTTTCATCATCAGCTGGGTCTGATTGGCCTGTTCCCGTAAAAGATTTTCAATTCCCTGTGCTTCAATGTGGCTTTGCCGAGGGGCTTCTTCATTGATCTTACGATCGCTGATATTCCTGGAAACAGCAAGAATTTCTATCATCTTGCCGCTGAAGTCCCGGATGGGCGTCAGATTGGTTTCGGTCCATACGGTAGATCCGTCTTTACACAGATATTCCAATTGAATGATTCGTGAACGATTCTTGGGTGCCTTTTTGGAATATTCCAAAGCAAGTTCCTCACCCCAGACGCTGTTGATCAATTCAAAAGACTCCGGCGTGAAGATTTCATCCGGCTCCTGTTCCATGACCTCCTCTACCGTGAAACCTCTTAATGTCTCCACGGATGGGCTGACAAAAGTCAGGTTGAGATCCATGTCCATGGTCCAGGTCATGTCAACGATGTTTTCAGCAAGAATCTCAAGGTGTCTTGTTCTTTCTTTGAGCTCATCTTCCGTGATCTTGCTTTCGGTGATGTCCCTGTTACTTGCGCGCGTGCCGGCATACTGTCCGTCTTCGTCATAAACAGGCTGGCAGACATGGCTTATCCATCGGACCTTGCCGTCCTTGCGGATAATTCTGAATTCTTCATCGCCCGGGACTTTTGATTTCTTCACCATATTGCGGTGTTCCGTAAAGATTGGCCGATCGGACGGATCAATGATTTTAAATAAAAGATCCCGGTTTTTTTTAAATTCTTCTTCGGTGTAGCCGGTAATTTTTTTACAGGAGGGCGAGGTATAGAGTAAACGGTCATCAACGTCGAGCCAGAATTCCCAATCATGACTGTTTTGGGCAATCAGGCGGTAACGCCTCTCATTTTCTTTTAACTCATCAATAACTTGCTGGTATTTTGTGTTTTGTTCTTCATATTCAGCTACCTGCTGCCGAAGAACTTTGACATCTTCAAAAAGCTGTACCCGTGTTCTGTCTCTGTCGCCAGCCATAGACCCCCCTTTATGATAAATGCAATTTTATACAATAAGACTTGCATGCTGACATTTGAAAACATTTATATTCTATACACATCGAATGTTAAAATCAAAGACAAATTGTGTGTTTTTCTTCCCGGGGCAGATGCCAAAATGATGAAACGACCATAGGTTTGCCTGTTTTTTATTCTCTGATCTGGTTTGACAAGTGAAAAACAGATGAAAACATCTCCAAGAAAAATGTAGGAAATCACCAATCAACAGCTTTTTTCTGACCAGCAGTCTAAAAACGATTTCAAATACTTACAATTATACTTGACCACGCTCGACTTGTAGGATAAAGGTTTCATGAGGAAATTAATGTGCGCAAGCACATTGGTAATAAACGTTAGGAGGCAATGGAGATGGCAAAATATCTCTACAATGAGGAGGCCGTTGCGAATCTTAGAATCAGCGACACGTCCGTTCTGGACAGGCTGGTTGATTTTGAGTCGGCACGCGCGGCGCATTTGAAAAAGGAGCATGCAAAGAAAGACAAACGGATGACGATTGGCGAGGCCGTTGATGCCTTTGTCAAGGATGGCGACGTCATCACGGACGGCGGGTTTTCCTATGTGAGGACACCGCATCAGGCCTTTTACGAGGTCATCAGGCAGGGCAAAAAGAACCTGCAGATGATCGGAGCGCCCAATACCAATCAGAGTTTTTTCATCACTTACGGATTGGTGACCCATTCCCACAGTTCATACACCGGAGCGGAAATGCGCGGTATTGACAAGGTCTACGACCGCGCTTTGAAGGCGGGCCAGATCCAGATTTTGTCGGAGTGGAGCCACGGGGGAGTGGCCCAGGCATTCAAGGCCGCCCAGCTTGGTGTTGCCGGCGTTTTCAGTAAACAAATGCTCGGCAGTGATATCGTCCGCTATAACCCGTACCTCAAGGTTGTCCAGAATCCGCTCAAGGGAGTTCATGATCCTGTTGTATTTGTGCCGGCCATTTACCCTGATATATCGATTATTCATTGTCACATGGCTGACAAGTACGGCAACGCCTACATTTACGGTCCCGCCGTGAATGATCTTGCGGTAGCCGCGGCGGCACGCAAACTCATCATTACCGCCGAAGAGATTGTTCCCGAGAACGATATCCGCTACAACAGGCAGGGGCAGATCATTCCGTTCTTCTATGCCGATGCCGTGGTGGAAATGCCATTTGGAGCGCTTCCCGGCAGCATGCCCGGGTGTTATTACTGGCCGAGGCAATGGTGGGAAAAGTGCATGCGTTTTGGCGGCGCGTCTGCAGAAAACAACAAGGCATTTTGTGACGAGTGGATCATGGGTGTCAAAAACCAGTTCGAGTTTGTCGACAAACTGGGAGGCGCGAAATGGATCGCCGAGGCCCGCCGTCAGACAAAGGCCGCCGAAGGCGATAATGAAGACATTGATTTCTCGTATGAAGAATACACCCTGAAGCACGATTCAGGAATTTACTATTAAGACAGGAGCAGATTATGCAAGACTTAAATGCACCGGCCAATCCTTTAGAGACATTGGCCTATATCATAGCGCAGCAGATCAGCGACCACTCGGTCGTGTATATTGGCACCGGAATTCCCATGGTGGCGGGGATTCTGGCCAAAAAGACCCATGCCCCCAATATTACTCTGGTTTATGAATCCGGTGGACAGGATCCTATTGAAGGAGACATGCCCTGGTCAGTTGGCTGTCCCATGACCTGGCGGAAGTCCCCTACCATTATGGAAATGTCCTATTCGTTTGCTCAATGCTACAATGGCTACGTGGACATCGGTTTTTTGGGTTTTGCCCAGGTGGATATGTACGGCAATGTCAACACCCATATGATCGGCAAGGATTATCACCACCCGAAGGTTCGTCTGACCGGCAGCGGCGGGAACAATGATCTGTCCTCGCTCACAGAGAAGATGGTCCTGGTCGGACTTCAGACCCCGGACAAGTTTCCGGAGAAGGTTGATTTCATTACCTCTGTGGGACATTTGACGGGCGGCAACTCACGTCAGGAAGCCGGTCTCATCGGCAATGGTCCGGCAGCTGTCATCAGCCCTTGGGGAGTCTATGATTTTCACCCGGTCAGTAAACGGATGAGGGTCAAAACATTGACGCCGGGGGTCACTTTCGAATTGGCCCAGCAGCTTACCGGTTTTGAACTTGTAAAACCGGAAGGGGACATCCCGGAGACAAAGCTGGTTACGCCTGAGGCACTGCAGATCATACGCACCCAGGTTGATCCGCGCGGTGTTTTCACACAAATGCCTGCCGCATAAATTTCTGGACGAGAAAGGGGGACAGTCCTGTCCCCCTTTTGTTTTTTAGCCAGGGTGCTGAATTTGATCCCGTGATGATGTATCTTTCCGGGATATGTTGACATTTTTTAATGTCAATACATCCACCCGTTCAAATCGACTCCATGAGCAGGTTGCTGCAGGATTCGATGATTTGATTGGTCAGGATGATTGCTGTAATTCATCCGATTATATATGTGATCTTGATTTGTCGGGATATCGTTGCTCTCTTCCTGCTCTACCATGTGAAAAAGTTCATGCCCGGATAATAGTGATAAAGTTTACTTAATAAAGAGGGACAGAAAATGCCCCCCGTTAGAACGAAACGCTACGGAACCGGTGATCATTGCAAAAGAATATACCTTGTTGCGCCAAGGCATCAGGAAAATTTCTGGTCAATGCAGGGTACGGTTGATCTTTTGGGTGCGAAGACTCTCATGCCCAACGCGGCGTTGGCGACGCTCATGGCATTGACTCCGCCCGGCGTCAATGTTGAATATGTCCTGTGTGACGAAAATGTTTCGACGCTTGACTGGAATATGCCTTGTGATCTTGTCGCCGTAACCGGTGCAACCTTGCACAGAAAAAGGATTCACGAATTATGCGCGGGATTTCGACAAAAGGGTGTAGCGATAGCTCTGGGCGGGACTTACGCGACGATTCATCATGACCAGTGCCGCTTTCTTGCCGACTACCATTTTATCGGTGAGGCTGAATATACCTGGCCTTTATTCCTTCAGCAGTGGGTGGGAGGAAAGACCCATTCCGTATATTCCCAGGAAACCTATATCGATATCAAAGATAGTCCTGCACCGGACTGGTCATTGATTAACGCCACCGACTACATTAACATCAACGTGCAAACCAGCCGTGGTTGCCCGAATTGCTGCGAGTTCTGTGATGTCATTCAGTATGTGGGCCGCAAACCGCGCACAAAATCTGTCCGGCAGGTCCTTTGTGAAGTTGAAGCGGCGCACAAAATCGGTGCACGCACGGTGTTTTTCTCCGATGATAATTTTCTGGCTGACAAAAGTTTTACCCGGGAACTCCTTGCAGCACTAATTGATTGGAACACTGCCCAGTCGCGGCCTCTTTCTTTTGCCACGCAGATCACGGTGGAAATAGCGGATGACAATGAAATGCTCAAGATGTGCGCTGACGCGTGCTTTTCCGTGCTTTTTCTCGGCGTTGAGACTGTGCGCAGAAAAAGTCTGGAAGAAGTCAAAAAAAGTCAAAATTTAAAATATGATATCTTTGAACGAATCAACAAGATTTCCCGCTATGGCATTATGCCGTTTCTTGGCCTGATTGTCGGGTTTGATCATGATGACGAAAGTGTTTTTGATGAACTCTATGATTTTATTACATGCACGAACAGCCCGATCGCCGGAATCAGCCTGCTCAACGCGCCACAGCATACTCCGCTGTATGACCGCCTGAAAAAAGAGGGACGACTTTTAAGCGATGACTTTTCCGGAGAATGGCAACTGTATACCAATATTATCCCAAAGCTGTTGAGCCGGGAAGAACTTTTGCTGCTTTATTCCGAACTATTTAAAAAAATATATGATCCTGCATTATTCCACAATCGGTTGCAAAGCTGGCTCAAGCAAGTGGCGTATCGGAGCAATCTCTATGTCCGTAAAAAATTTGATCCGAAGCAACTTGCCAACGGCATCAAGATGATTTCTTACTTTTTGCTGGCAGCCAATCGTCAGGAGAGGAACCTTTTTATCAAAACAATGATTGAAACATGGAGGATAAATCCGGATCTCATCAGAAGGGCGTTCACGTTTCTTGCGCAGTATCATCATTTTCACGAATTCGTTAACCGAAATTGCCAGACGATAAGGGAAGTGAAATAATGGATTCTATCCAACAGAACCGGTAGGAAAAATTTCCCGCCGCGTTTCCCCTCCCGTTTTCTCCGGGAGGGGATGGCCGGTTCCTGCAAATAGGTTATTGCTCTTTTTCAAACTGGGACTTTTCCGCTGTGCATATCGGGCAGGTCCAGGAATCAGGGATGTCTTCAAAAGAAGTGCCGGGGACTACTCCGTTGTCCGGGTCCCCTTTTTCCGGATCATATACGTAACCGCAGACAGAACATACATAACGGGCGGCGCTTTTCACCTTGGGTTTGGCTGCAGCCGCTTCCTGATCAAAAGTCGGCGCGGATTTCGGAGATTTTCCCCCTTTAACATTATGGTAATAGTCATATGTCATCGGCTGGCCTTCTCCCGTCAGATCCGCTTCGACGACTTTTCCTACAAATATTGTATGTGTTCCACAGTCGAGTTCACCTTGGACCTCAGCCTCGATAAAGCCGATGGAATAATCCAGGACGATCGGCACGCCGGTGACGCCGGTTTTTGTTTTGACGTCTTTCAGTTTATCGACGTCCCGGCCGCTTTTAAAGCCGAACAGTCCAATAAAGGTCATTGGCGCGGCCTCTGATATGATCGAAACGATAAATTTTCTGCTTTGCCGAATCAGTTCATAAGTGTAGTTTTCCCTGTTGATGCAGATGGCCAGGGTGGCCGGTCTAGATGTTGCCTGAACAATGGAATTGGCAATCTGCCCGTTGAATTTTCCATCCTGTCCCGATGTTACAATGTAAAGGCCGTAGCTGATTTTATGAAGGGCTGCGCGGTTCATGATGATTTCCTCTTTCCCGGAATATTTTGTTGATGCCTCTTATAACTGAATTGAATATTTCTTGCCAACAAATTTTGAAGCGGTTTTTTCTTTTGACAAAAGAATATTTCTCTTATAGGGACTATAAATAACTAGCGATTTTGCTCTTTTATCCGATCTGTGCGGGTAGCTGGGCAGTGGTTAAAACCAGAAATCCATGAAGCCGGCTGTAATTACCTGTCCGGAGAAAGAGAAAAATCATGATGACTTATAAGGAGTTTATTGGGAGAAGCTCCTTCTGTTTTGAGGAGATTCTGGCTTTTTCCTATGGAACTGCCGTTACGGATCCGCCGCCTTTTTTTGATGCACGTCTGCCCGCCCCTCCATTTCTCATGTTCGATCGGATTACGCTGATCGAAACCGACGGCAAAGGGGGAAAGATGGTTGCCGAGCTGGATATTCGTCTGGATGCCTGGTATTTTCAATGCCACATGCCGGGTGATCCGGTGCAGCCGGGATGTCTTGGCGTGGATGCAATCTGGCAGCTGCTGGGTTTTTATTGCGTCTGGCGGGAGTCGCAGGGAGCCGGCCGGGCCCTGGGCTGTGCAGGTATATCCTTTAGAGGTCAGATCCGGCCATATAATAAAATGGTCCGCTATGAAATTGATGTTCGGCGATTGTTACGCTTGAAGGAATCCGGTTCGTCCGTTGTTGTCGGTGATGGTAGGATTTACGTGGATAATGAACTCATTGCCACGGTTGAGCAGGCCCGTGTAGGGGTTTTCAAAGACATCATTTATAGAGACTACCCCAGAAAATCAAAGAATTCCATAGGCGGGATACTGCAGCGTTAGAGAAGAAACCTGTACGTTGTTTTTACAGGCAAAAAAATATTGAAAATCGTTCCCGATTGAAGCTATGATCTCTCGGTTTTTTTATAACTTTTCTGGCAGGGAGAGTTTTTGAACATTGTTAAAAGAACGGCTCTTTATTTGGCCCGTAAGAAATATTGCAAAACCGCTATTGAGGATCAAGCCGATCTGAAGGCCATTCGGGAGAAGCCTACGCCCTCAATGATCGCCGGCCTGATCATGATCGGGTTCAGTTACATCATCGGGTTGCCGGCTGTCGTTGCCATGGGCATCATCGCCGTCTGGGCAAAAAAACCGCTGGTGGCTGTCATCGGTGGCCCGTTGATTTACGCGATCTCCACGATTATCTTCATCATCGGCATCAGGATGGCAGGGAAAACGTATGTTCATGTTTTTTGCCGATGGATGGTACGGGTTGTGCTGGAGAAAATTCTTGGCGATGATGTCCGGATGCTTTCTGAATCCGGTTCAAGTGACAAAGGATGTTAACCTGCGGCGTTACAACGCTGATTAAACATATTGAGGTGGTGCATGAGGACAATAGAAGAAACAATTAGTGAACTGAAAGTAAAAATCATTGAGACGCTGGGGTTGCTGGATGTCGCCCCTGAAGACATTAAGGATGATGAACCACTGGTTGGCGGCGATACGGGTATTGATTCCATCGATGTGCTCGAACTGGTCATGATGATTGAAAAGGATTATGGGGTTAAAATAGAGAGCAAGGAACTGGGCGCCAAAGTGTTTGCTTCCGTCCGGGCACTGGCAACTTACCTTCTGCAGGCAAAGAAGGCGAATGCTTAACCATCGATACAGACGATTGACTTAGTCGTTCGCTTCTATAGAGAGCCTGATGATTTCATGAAGAAAGTACTGCTTATTTCCGCCAATAGGATGAAAAAACCCTATCCGGTTTATCCGCTGGGGTTGGATTATGTGGTTGGCGTTTTGAATGCCCGGTATGAAACAAAAATTCTGGATGTGAATGAATTATCCTCTCTCGAAAAACTCGGGGAGCAGGTGCGTTCTTACACGCCCGATTATATCGGACTTTCAATTCGCAATATTGACAACACAGATACGATCAACAGCAAGGGTTTTCTATCCGACTATCAGCAACTGGTGGATGTGATCAGACGCAATTCTCAAGCCCCTTTGATTCTGGGGGGCAGCGGCTATACGGTTTTCCCCCTCGAATTTATCCATGCGCTGGATGCGGATTACGGTATTGCCGGAGAAGGAGAACGGTTTCCCGAACTGCTGGCAGCCCTGGAAGATAAAACCGATGTCACAGCCATTTCCGGCATCGTCACCAGACAGTCTACCTCCGTTGCTTATAGGGCATGGGACGGTTCCATGCACAGGACGTTTGATCCGGAGTCCACACACACGAAATATTACCTGTCCTACGGCGGCATGCTTAATTTGCAGACAAAAAGAGGTTGTCCGTTTCGTTGCAGCTACTGCACCTATCCTCATATTGAAGGCAGCCGGATGCGCTTTTTTGAGCCGAAGGAAATTGCAAGACAGGCCTGCGAACTGCAGAAAGCCGGCGCAAAATATATTTTTATGACGGATTCCGCTTTCAACGCCAGCTACGACCACAGTCTGCTGGTGGCTGAAGCGTTTAAGAATGCCGGTGTCTCTGTTCCGTGGGGAGGGTTTTTCGCGCCTACAGATCCCCCGGATGATTATTATCAAAAGCTCGCGGATGCGGGACTGACGCATGTGGAATTCGGTACCGAGTCCATGTGCGACAGGATGCTTCATACCCTGCAAAAACCATTTGTTGCTTCCGATGTTTTTCGGGCTCATCAAAAAGCCTTGGAGGCCGGTTTATTTATCGCCCATTATTTTATGCTGGGAGGCCCGGGCGAGAATGAAGAGACGCTCCAGGAAACATTAAACAGTGTTGATCAACTGGAAAAGGCGGTTTTTTTCTTTTTTTGCGGTATCCGCATTTATCCGCACACGGTCCTGTATGAGACGGCTGTTCATGAAGGTCAGATCAGCCCGTCGCAGAACCTCATTGAACCGGTCTTTTACCGGTCCCGATTTATTTCCGATGTCGATATTGTGAAAAAAGTGGAGGCGCATGCCGATGGCCGGGTGAACTGGCTGATCGGTGCGGGGGAGAGCAAGGCCACCCGAATATTGCCCCGACTTTATGAGAAGGGGCATACAGGCCCCTTATGGGAATATTTGATCTGATGGCGTCGTAAAAGGTCAGATGCTGCGTTGCTCTTCATTTTCAGTCGTTGCGGCGTATAAAAAATACGCCTCACTCCTTCGAACTTGCGCGCCTTGCCTCTGAAACTCGTGTGCCCCTCAGGGTATTTTAAAACGCCACGCTAATTCGGCAGAATATCGGTATTCAATAATCTATGATTATGAAAGATCAAAAGGCAGCTTTGAGTCCCGCCCATATCACGGGAATTGTTCTGCTGATTGCCGCCGCGGGCGCCTTTTTTATTCAGCCGTTTCTGTCCTTNNGAACTTCTTGGGGCCTGTGATTCATCGGGGCAATTCAGGGGGAAAATATGTGGCAATTACCTTTGACGACGGTCCTTCTGAAACCACTACGATGAAGATTCTTGAATTGCTTGACCGCTATTCCGTGCGGGCAACCTTTTTTGTGTCTGGTTTCAATGCCTCGCAATATCCGGCTCTGATTGATGAGATCATTCGGAGGGGCCATAGCATAGGCAATCATTCTATGCATCATGATCCCTTCGTTATGTTGAGAAGCTACCCTGTGCTTTATCGTGAAGTTTATGAAGCACAGACGGTGTTGCGTAAAATGGGGATAGACGCGCTGGCTTTTCGTCCACCTGTCGGGATCATCAATCCTAAACTGCCGTCGATCCTTAACCGGTTGGGTTTGTTTTGCGTCACTTTCAACCGCCGGGGGATGGATGCGGGGAATCTTCGTGTTAAAAATCTGTCGGCGAGAATTTTGAAAAAACTGAAAGAGGACGATATTATTCTTCTGCATGACAAAACGCCGCGACGCAACAAGGATCATCCCGTTTTATTTGAAGAAATAGAGAATCTTCTAATGGGAATTCAGGAAAGGGGCTTTTGTGTTGTCCCTTTGTCCGAGCTGATTGGCAGGGAAATAATGACCATAAAATCAAATATATGAACGATATTTGTCCAATAATTTTTTTCAATAGACCGACGGGAATAATTTTGATTGACAAATTATCCAATAATATATGAATAAGTAAGCTTAACCGAAGTACGTAAATTGTAAACGGACGGAGGAGTTATTCTTTGATTGATCGATGGAATCTGCCCAGTGAGGTCAGGCGCACTGCACCCAATGCGCTGGAAGCGCGGGTTTTTGTTCCTGAAAACTCTGTCTGGTTTCCCGGACATTTTCCGGGAGAGCCGATTTTACCGGGCATTGCGGTGGTTCACGCCGTTTATGAAATCATCCAGCGGGATGCACAAAGCAGAGACACGAGTTTGCATATTTCACACCTGAAAAGAATCAGGTTTACGAGTCCTGTCCGCCCGGGTGACACGTTGTTGATCAGTATAACCAGCGAAGTTGCAAGTACCGAAGTGCATTATATTTTTAAAGCAACCGTCGGAGATAATGCGGTCAGCAGCGGTCTTGTGGCTATGGCAAAAATGTAAGATAAAAAGCTGAAAAGGAGGATGGGAATGCCTGAAAGTACCGAATCAAAGGGCATTGTGCGGCGTGTGGCGGAAATCATCATAGAGGAACTTAAACTGGAAGATGTCACTCCGGACACATTCAAGCCGGATATGGATCTGGTGGACGAACTGGGCATTGACAGTATGGATCTGGCAACCATTGCCCTGGTTTTACAGGATGAATACAAAATTGTCATTGATGAAGATGATTATCCCCGGTTAAAAACCGTGCGATTGATTTGCGCGTATATAGAGGAGAAACTTGCCGCGAAACAATAACGCGGGCGTTGAAGGATTGGAATGACCATCGAAAACCATACATCCGCGATTTCAGAAAGAATGAGATTTTCAGACCTGTTAGCCATTCCGGAAGTCAGGACTCGATGGGAGAAGGTGCGAAAATATTTTTTTCTCCGTGAATCGACCTACGACATGAGCAACCGCTGTAACATCCGCTGTGACGGTTGTTACTATTACGAAGGCGACAAGCAGTTTGCCGCCGAAAATCTCAATGTTGATGACTGGCGGCAGATGATGAGAGCCGAAAAGGCACGGGGCATCACCTATGTTGTCCTGGCAGGGGCAGAACCGTCGCTCGTTCCGGAACTGCTCGAGGCATGTTACGCCGAGATGCCGCTGGGGTGCATTGCGACCAACGGTTTTAAAAAGATTCCGGAATCGGTCGGCTATAAGATTCATATCTCCGTCTGGGGGAATGATGAAACCAGTCTCCGGGTGCGCCGGGCGAAAAATCTTCTTATGCGGCAGATTGAAAATTATGCCAACGATCCGCGGGCTGTTTTTGTTTATACCTTCACACGTGACAACATTGATGAAGTGTTCGATGTGGCTGCTCGGCTGGCTGACGCCGGATGCCGGATGACATTTAACGTTTTTTCTTCACCCGTAGGATATCAGGGGCCCCTGAGACACAATCAAGAGTCGCTGCAGCTCACCCGTGAGGCGATGATTGATCTTTTGAACCGGTATCCAAAGCACGTTCTTTTTTCGGTGTATAATGCCGTTGCGCACACGTCGCCTGCGGGATTGCATGAATTGTACGAGTGTTCCTACCCCAGGTGCAATCCGTCGCAGGACATCGGACTGGGCCGTTCCTTTCGTCAATACAGGACGGACTTAAACTGGGATCGATCGGTGGCCTGCTGTGTCCCGGACACGGATTGTGCCGACTGCCGGCATTATGCGGCCGGTTCAGCTGTGGTTACGGCGCGCCTGTATCGCCATGTCAATGATCCGGACACATTCAAATCCTGGTTGGACTATGTAGACACCTATCTGGCTGTTTGGGTGACGGGATATGAAAAGGGTGAGAATCTCTGTGAAAGAATCATTCATCCGCCGGTGAAGGGGTAGAGAATGCAAGTTCGCAATGGTATAGAAACAAAAGGTCTTCAATCATGAAAACGGTAAGTTCCCTGCTGGATCCTCTCTGGTATGAACGCTACAAACGGATATCCAATCTCAATATCCGCAGTTCAATATATGATGTGACCAACCGCTGCAATCTTCGCTGCAAGGGATGCTTCTTTTTTTCTTCCGGGGAACATCATGTACAGGAAGAAACCGATTTGAAAAAGTGGGAGGCGTTTATTGATCGGGAAAAAGCCCGAGGCGTGAACCTGGCGATTCTGATCGGGGGAGAACCGACCCTGTGCATGGACCGTGTCGAAGCCTTTTACAAACGGATTCCTTCTTATTGCGCGACGAATGGTCTGATTAAAGTGCCGCGCGATAGGTTTCCTGACATGATGGTAGGGATTTCTCTGTGGGGCGGCGGCGAAGACGAAAAAATTCTTCGTGGCAAAGACACGTTTGCCATATCCAGCAGAAATTATGAAGGGGATCCTTATACTTACTATCTTTACACCGTGACTCCCAAACAGGTGGGGAGAATTGAGCCGGTCATCAAACGAATTGCAGATGTCGGATTGAAAGTGCATCTGCAGCTTTTATCCAATGATGAGGGAGTTGACGGATTTCACTGGCATGAGGGTGAGCTTCGTGACCTGCGGGGGGAGATGGACGAGATGTTGGAGAGATATCCGCAGACAGTCATTTCCAGCAAATATTATCATGAAGTGATTACTACAGGCATGATGCTGGGTCGCCGCTTTGGATGGCGTGAATGTCCGTCGGTGACCGAATCGCTCGATAACCGGCAGCCACCCGTACGCCGGCTGATTCATTTTTATCGCTGGGCGGCCGACTTGAAGACGGTTCATCGCTGCTGCACGTCCGCCACACGCGATTGCGCCACCTGCAAGGACGGAGCGGCGCACATGAGCTGGATCATGGTGAATAAGCGTGATCATATCATCAGTACGCGGGATCTGCAGAACTGGATCGAAGTGTACGAGATGTTCGCCAAGCTCTACCGATTGATTCCATGGT
>MTKZ01003962.1_pt1 | contig 72131 bp, 57 predicted proteins | sample 1042781 | NCBI WGS metagenome assembly MTKZ01 (sample SAMN06212207, study PRJNA360539) | anaerobic digester metagenome | biome: Wastewater treatment plant; material: sludge; isolation source: anaerobic digester fed with sludge from wastewater treatment plant | place: Denmark: WWTP Viborg ... | reverse complement strand
AATTTTTTTTGCCTTTTCCGGAGTAATGATTTTGTTTTCAACCAGTTCGCCAATACTTTCAACCTTCTTCATCAACTCCCTGTATTTCAGAATTGAACTCACTTCACTCCTCTCAAAATACGGCAGACGGATCAGCTGCCGGTAATCAGCACTGTTAACCGGGATCTTCCTAACAAGCCCTGAGTCGGCTTTCAACATAACTGAAACGAGCTTGTATGTTTCTTCAGATAATCCGTACACTTCCCTGAGCTGTTCAACCGAAACAAATCCTCCTAACAGATTCCGGTATTTAATTATTCTGGAGGACAGTACAGGACCCAGTCCAGGCAAGGATTCAAGCGAAGCAGAGTCGCAGCTATTAAGTTCAAGCAATCGCTCCCTCTGAACAGAGTAGTTCTTATTATAATGGCTTTGTATTCCTGAATTCTGACTGGTTTTTCCAGCTGAATCGAAGAGCGGTCCAAAAGAATTTATATCAGTCACCTGAATTGTGAGATTATGTGCCGGAACAATAAACCTGATACCAGCAATTGCCAGAGTAACAAGAAGCAGAAAAAATGAGGATCGTCTTTCACGTCTTGTATATCCAAACCAGTTTTTTAACAGGTCAGGTAAAATTCTTTTCATATTAACAGCAGCAAGACAACTGCAATTTACGAAATCATCGGGGAATTATGACCGGGAGATAAAAAATTTTCTCTGACCGGATCAGAAAGGATATCCTATCGCGATAACAAATGCAAAATCGTCCTTGAAATCATATTTCCGGCTCAGTGGGATCCATCGAGATCCTGTTGTTATCCACGGATCACGGAGTTTCATCCCCATATCGACTCTCATCCTTACAAAACTAAGGTCGAACCTGAGTCCTGCTCCCGTACCAACAGCAAGATCTCTATAGAAGCTTTTAAGAATGAACTGTGAGCCCGGCCTTGTAGGATCATTATTGAACGACCATATATTTCCGGCATCGAGAAATACAGCTCCTTCAAGGATCCAGAACAATTTGAACCTGTATTCGGCATTTGCCTCGATCTTGATATCTGCTGTCTGGTTAAGGAATTTAGATTGATCAGGAACGTAAGAACCGGGGCCAAGAGTTCTCACCTGCCAGGCCCTGATCCCGTTGGCCCCGCCTCCGAAGTATTGTTTTTCAAAAGGTATTGCCCTTGAATTGCCATAAGGAATGCCGGCTCCTGCAAATCCCCTGTAGACGATCGAACTGACATCATTCAGGATAACATTGTATCTTATATCAATATCCGCTCTGACATATTGTGCAAAAGCCTGGCCTAATATATTATACACTCCATCGGTTTTGTTCATTTTTGCAAGATTACCGATAAGACCGAGGATATTACCGGAAGTTTCTGCATTTAGCCTGACAAACCAGTAATCATGCGATCTCTGTATTTTCTGCGTATTGAATATGAAGGAGTAACTGCCGCCAAGTATCATTACATCCCTGTAACTGTATGCCAGATACGACGATGAAAGTATCCTGGCTTCGAAATCAGGATCGATCCTCAACAGATTTACAAGGTTGAACTGAACAGGGTTGACAATATGGGTAGTGTAGGTATTACCGTTCCATGTGTACCCGAAAGTTGCATTGGCCATTGTCCGGGTATAGAAAGGCATATTCTGATAGTTATAGGCAGCCAGCAGACTTGTTGATGGATTGTATTTTTTGATAAATCCTTCTGTCTTTACGAACGGAAGCAGGAATTTTGGGAATCTCAGGCTTGTTTCAACTCCGTATTCCTGAATGCTTCGAATTGTATCTTGCTGACTAAGAGCTTCATATGCCCCTTTTAACTTAAGATCGAATAGCTCGGCTCCACGGAAAAGGTTCTTATGCTGATATATGAAATTCAATGCTCCACCGAGGTTTCCTGCGGAGTTGGTCCCTTCAACCTCAACCCTGAATGATTGCTGACTAAGCAGCGTAAGCTGGATGGTGCAATCAAGCCAGTTATTCCCTCCCTGCTTTCCGTCAGTCTCAGTAACTTCATTATAAAAAATATTCACCAGGCGAAAGGTCTTCAATGACATCAGGTGTGACTGGGATTGCTCAGAATTAGTCACATTGAATGCTGTTCCGGGCTTAAGATATAGTGACTGTACTATAAGGTCAGGTTTCATGTGAGGTCTGATGTTGGGAGTTATGAAATAATACCCATCCACCAATGTTGTGTCAAGACTCTCTCTGTAGGCTTCTCCTCCTTCAAGTACATCTTTTGGAACAAAATCAGGGAAAATATAAATATTCCTGATCCTGTAAATTGAATGAGGAACAAGCGTTACTTTGCCCCCATCAGCCAGTTTCATAGCTTTTCTTACACCATAATATATATCCACCTTTCTGTTCCCCGGAGTACTGTCGACATTGAAATAGATATGGTCTCCCGAGAAACTGTAAAACCCGCGGTCGCGGATAAACCGCTCAAATCTTGACCGCTCAGCCTGAAGAACATCAACATCATAGGGTTTGCCTCTTTCGATCAGGCAGTTCACTGAATCGAAATAGAAGAACTTCTCAATCGTGGTATCGGCAAACTGATAGTAGATATTGCGGATAATATATGGTGATTTCAGATAGACATTATAAAATACTTTGGATTTTCTGTTAGCAGTCTCGACAGTATCCTTCACTTTACTGTCGAAATATCCTTTAGAAGCTATATATGAACGCATTTGTTCAACCGATTTTCCTGTCGAATAAGGATCGTAAATAACAGGTTCCTCTCCAATATTGCGCAGCCAGGAATGAGGCCATTTTTCCTTATCAATATCTGACAGATTATATAATCCCAGATGGAACTTCGCTCCGAAAATCCTTTTATTGGGCTTTTGCTTTATATATGGCATCAGGTCAGCTTTTTTTATGCCTTCTTTATTCACGGTGACACGAACTTCATCAAGCAGAGATTCGTTTTGAGGCACATATTTAGTTGGATTACAAGCTGATATTAATGAAACTAAAATTATGAGAGTTATTGATGATCTCAGTGATACAATATTTTTATTTGATATTATTTTTTCCAAATTTTGTATAAAAGAATAACGCAAATATATCAAATATAACGTACTCCGAATTGTGAAAACGATCATCAGTTTATCTTTCAGAGAAGGAGATATTAATATCGACAAGTACATTTACAGACACAACCCATGCTAAGTAAAACAAAAATGGCTTTCATCACCTCCCTTCAGAAAAAGAAAGTAAGGGAGGAAGAGAAACTATATGTTATAGAAGGCGATAAACTCGTAAAGGAGTATCTCATGTCGGGTATACCTTTGAGAACCTTAATAGCAAAGCCTGAGTTCCTTAACTCAATTCCATCAGCACATAAGAATGAAATTGGTGAAATAATCCCTGCCAGTTATGATGAACTGAAGAAGATAAGTTCTCTTACGACTCCGCATAATGCTCTTGCCATAGTAAATATGCCTCCCAACGATATTGACTATACCCATCTAAGAAAGGGTTTAACTGTCGCTCTCGATTTTGTCCAGGATCCTGGTAACCTGGGAACAATTATCAGGGCAGCTGCCTGGTTCGGCATAAATGAGATCTACTGTTCAGATAACTGTGTGGATGTCTTTAATCCCAAAGTCATACAGGCAACAATGGGAGCCATTCTTCATGTAAAAGTGTTCTACACTGATCTTCGGGTATTATTCGAAAAAGCTTCTGCTGAAAAAATTAGCATCTATGGCGCTATGCTTGAGGGTGATTCAATCTATTCAAGGAAACTGGGCGAAACAGGAATAATATTCCTTGGCAATGAGTCAAAAGGCATATCGGAAGAACTTCAGCCTTTCATCACTGACAGGATCATGATCCCGAAGCTTGCTGGCAAAAAACCGGGTATCGATTCATTGAATGTAAGCATGGCCGCTTCAGTGATCTTTTCAGAATTCACAAGAGGCAGAGGGCGGGATTTCTGATCAGATACAATAATAATCATCTATTCCTTCAGATCCCAGTACAAAACATATCTTTGATGGTGCAGCTTATAATAAGGTATCAGTCTTACTTCTTTTTCTGCAACTCCAGAGGATGTAATGAATGTTACGGGTTCGCCAGTAACAGGCTTAAGTCCTGAATTTAGATTTTCTCTACTTAACCTGAGCTCATGGATCAGGTTCTCAGGAACAGGATATTTGTTAAAGTCATTCTGATCATTTGCATAGGGAGCAGGTGATTTAATCCCTTCCGTTCCCATAGCCCCGGCAAGAAGTACCGGGCCATAAGCTATAACTGCTTTTCGGGGATCATCAGGAGTTGGTACCAGGCGCAGATTCATAGGGAACCTGACCTCCATTTTATCACCGCTTTTCCATTTTCGTGTCACATTAATATAACTCCCTGGTTTGGCAGAAACTCTGACGTTTCGACCGTTCACTTTTACTGATGCCCCCGAGACTGCCCACGAAGGGTAACGGACTGAAATAGTTATTGCCTCAACAGGAGCATTAATAATGCTAAAAGTTGTTTTATCGGATTCAGGGTAATCTGTTTCCTGTTTCAGTTTCATGCCCTGGCTTTTCCAGTCAAGCTCCGACGGGATGAAAAGGTTTACAAATAAAGTCCGGTCATTGTTGTAGTAAATGCCTTCGGCATATTTTGCATGGTTTTCAAATCCTGTTCCGACACAGCACCAGAAAGAGTTTTCCGGGGTGCTGTACACTTTAAAACTCCCTGGCGTAAAAGGCATGAAATAGCATACCATCCCGGTTTCAGGATCCTGTGAAGCAAGAATATGGTTATATAGTGCATTTTCATAATAGTCGGCGTATTCTGCACCGGCGGTCCATTCAAACAGGTGCCTTGTCAGTTTCAGCATATTATATGTGTTGCAGGTTTCGGTAGTCCGGGGTGATATATGAAGGGACAGCTTCCCGGGATCAAAGAAACGTTCGTAATCACTATTTCCACCATTGGCATAGGTATGGTTCTCAATAACTGTCTTCCAGAAGAATTCAGCTGTGGTTCTGCTCTTCTCTTCACCAGTCAGTTCAAAAGCCCGGGCTTCTCCGGTGATCTTTGGGATCTGGGTATTAGCATGAAGTTTATTAAGCTGGTCAGTCCTGGCAGCAAGAGGATCAAGTACGGCATGATGATAAAAACACTCCGCCAGCTTTTTATGATCAGGATTACCTGTAACTGAATAGAGGTTATAAAACACCTCATTCATCCCTCCAAATTCAGTCCGGAGCATCACTGCCAGCTGATCTTCGGTAAGTGATCCTATCTTTTTGTATGCCCAGCCTGCGGCTTTATTCAATACTTCCAGTGCCTGCTGATTATCTGCATAAAGATACATATCAAGCAAACCTGCATATATCTTATGCAAAGTGTACCATGGGGCCCATACTCCCTGACCTGCTATTACACGATCGATAAAATATTCCGGATAAGCACTCAAATAGCCGTCACGGTCAAGTGCTTTCTGGCATTCAGCAAGTGCCATGACAATACTGTCTCCTCTGTTTTTATATGCAATATTACCTGTTGAAGCATACATCATAGCCAGACCTGACATTACATGGCCCAGTGTATGACCCCTGAGTTCGACATCGAGAGCTTCCCATCCACCATAGGCTTTTGCATTCGTCCTGATGCCGGCATTGATACGATAATTATGCAGAAGCCTTCGCTGATCAAGAGATAAAAGCCACTTGCCATCCCGCTCCATGTTCTGGTAGAAGGGGCTGTTTAGTAATTTAACGTCCTTCAGATCGAAGCTGTAAGCTTTTACCGGGACCTTCACCTGAACCCGGATCTTATCGGCAAACTGTCCTGGATATTGAGAATAAGCATGATAACTAAAAGATAAAACCAGAATTATCAAGAGTACGTTCCTGAAAAATAAAGTTCTTTTCATAGTTCTTGAGATTTTTTTATTCATACCTATATTATATGATACAAGCCTCAGATTTAAACCAAATTTAATTATTTTCCCCTATCCGGGGATATTTTCATAAATGATATTTTGCTGCTACGGCTTCAGCTGCTCTCATTCCATCGACAGCTGAAGATACTATCCCCCCTGCATATCCCGATCCTTCTCCGCATGGATAAAGTCCGGAAACTGAAATATGTTCCATAGTATCAGACTTACGTGGCAATCTTAGGGGCGATGATGTTCTTGATTCAACACCCACGATTACAGCATCATTTGTCAGATAACCTTTCATTGCCGATCCGAACAGCCTGAATCCTTCCCTTAGCCTTTTACCGATAGTGTCAGGCAGCCATTCATGAAGTGGAGACGCGGTAACACCGGGAAAATATGATACTTTCGGAAGTGACGTGGAATTTTTGCCGCAGACAAAATCTGCCAGTCTCTGAGCCGGAGCTCTTTGTGTCTTGCCACCTCTTATCCAGGCTTCCCTTTCCAGCTCTTTCTGAAATTCAAGTCCGGCAAGCACACCATATTTCTTGTATACTTCAAAGTCACCGGCTCTTAATTCCACAACAATCCCTGAGTTAGCATAAGGAGAGTTGCGGCCCGAAGGCGACATCCCATTAACCACAACCTCTTCCTGTGATGTTGAGGCTGGTACGATAAAGCCTCCAGGGCACATGCAAAACGAATATACGCCTCTCCCCTCCACCTGTCTGGCTATATTATATGAGGCTGCGGGAAGATAAGGATTCCTGCCTGAGCCATGGTATCGGATCTCATTGATCAATTCCTGTGGATGCTCGACCCTTACTCCCATCGCATAAGGTTTCATCTCAGCAGTTATGCCCCTGCTGGCGCAGATTGAATATATGTCCCTTGCCGAATGACCCGTTGCAAGTATCACATCGTTGCAGAAATATTGCCCGCCTCCTGCTGTAATTATTCCTTTAATTTCATTATGCTCAGCAATAATGTCAGTGACCCGTTTTTCAAAAAGGATTATCCCGCCAGCTTCGGTGATCGTTCTTCTGACAGCAGAAATTATTGCAGGCAGCTTATCAGTGCCAAGATGAGGATGAGCCTCATACAAAATACTTTTATCGGCACCAAAAGAGCATAACAGTTCAAGAACCCTTGAATTATCGCCTCTTTTCTTTGATCGAGTATATAACTTGCCATCCGAGAATGTCCCTGCGCCCCCTTCACCAAAACAATAATTACTGTCGGGATCGACATAATGCTCCCTGCTTATCCTTGCTATATCCCTTTTGCGGGCAGATACATCCTTCCCTCTTTCAAAAATAACGGGTCTTAAACCTGATTCAATAAGCTTAAGCGCAGCGAATAAGCCGGCAGGACCTGCTCCGATAATAATAACCTCACGCTGCCTGGAAACATCTTTTGAAATAAATGGCCTCACTGACTGTGAAGGTGCTTCCCCATGAAGTGTAATATCAATTGTAAGTATTATCCTGATATTTTTCTGGCGGGCATCGACAGATCTCTTTATTATCCTTATCTCGCTGATCGCTGAAGGATCTGTTTTCGCCGCCCTGGCAGCAGTATTTCTTACAGTATTTATATGAGCTGCAGCTTCTGGATTAAGGACGATCTGAACCTGCTGTGGCATGATCACTCAAAATGGAAAGCAATTATCCAGATCTGGGATCTCATTCTTTCGATTGAATTGCGGAATTCTTCCTGGCCGCTTACAAAATCATTTACTATGATGTTACTCATTCCGCTAGACATTTTGAGTTCCACAGATAGTTTGAAGTATTTAAGATAGAAATCGAGGCCAGCACCGGCTTCAAAATACAGGTCAGGTTTTTTTATTCTTATATACACCGGGCGCTCCTCATCGAATTCTTTTTTTGCAGCCAGGTCATAACGGAAATTTAAACCTGATATAACGTAAGGCCTTACATTGTTGAGCCTTTCTCCTTTGTATTTCAGTAATAAGGGGAATTCGAGATATGATGATTCGAGTCTCTGATGACTGTTATACAATACAGTGTCTTTATAATATCTGACAACTCTTTGTCCGAATGACACACCGGGCAGGAACCTGATGTCAAAATATCTTGCAGGTCTGAGGTTAGTTACTATCTGAATGTTTATGCCAGGCTTTAGCATCGCGACTTCCGGATAAGGATAGTTGTCGACTGAATCGGGATCAAGACAGTATGGCGAAGGAGTAATATTAAAATCCATTGTATTGAATCCTATGCTGAAGCCAAAATGAAGCAGCTTTTCATCATACCATGATTCATTCTTAGGTTTCTGCTTCTGAGCAAACAGACCTGAATGAGTAGAAACGAAGATGAAAATAAAAAATATGAAACGGACCCTTTTCCTCAACCCTGTTATTTTTTGTTTTTTTAAGGCTACAAGATAATAAACTGCTTTCATTAAAATTTATTGCCTTTAAAATTTCAAACCCGTATAAACAGATACGATGCCTCCGGTGAGTCTTTTATATTTTAAACCAGAGAAACCGGCATTACTGAGTAATTCAAGGAATTGTTCGCGATCGGGAAATTTATGAACGGATTCCGGAAGATAGTTATATGCTTTCCTGTCTCCTGAAAAAATCCTTCCTATAAGAGGCAAAATCCTCAGAAAATAAAATCCATAAAATTGTTCCAGAGGGAATTTATCCGGTTTTGAAAATTCAAGTACCATAATAAGACCTCCCCTGCCTAGAACCCTGTACATCTCCACGAGGCCTTTTACTGGATCAGAGAAATTTCTTACGCCGAAAGCCACCATTGCCACATCGAATCTGTTATCATCAAATGGCATGTTCTCCGAATATCCGGACAACAGATCAATTTTCTCCGAAAGACCTTTTTTATTAATCTTCTGTCTCCCTCTTTCAAGCATCTTCGGTGATATGTCAATCCCGGTTATGTGTACAGGATCGAGTTTCATTGCTGCAATTGCCATATCACCGGTACCCGTTGCAACATCAAGTATATCACAATTCCTGTGGGTCACTGATATCAGATTTACAGCTTTTCTTCTCCAATACCTGTCAATCCCCAATGAAAGAAAATGGTTCAGAAAATCATACCTGTGAGCTATCGAATCAAACATTGATCCGATGTTTCCCGTTTTGTGCTGTGATCCGTTACTCATATTCTGCGCTAAAGATAAAACTTTTACAGATCAGCTCAGAAATTGAGTAAAAATCACTATCAGAAGTAAATCATCCTGAAGCGTCTCTGCAAGGTGTAAGTATTAATATATTTGTTATTTTTACATTATCCCAAGCTAAAAATACGATGGAAAAAATAATTATGATAACAGGGGCAACTGCCGGATTTGGCAGGGCTACTGCAATAAAATTTGCTGAGAACGGATACAAAGTAATAATCACCGGAAGGAGAAAAGAGAGACTGGATGATCTCGAGAAGGAACTCAGCGCTAAGGGGGCAAAGGTACTCTCGCTGAACTTTGATGTCAGAAAAAGATATGAAGTAGAAGATATTATCGGATCCCTGCCTGACGAATGGAAAAACATTGATATCCTGGTTAACAATGCGGGGCTGGCTGTAGGCATGGATCATATTGACAAGGGTAACATAGACGATTGGGAAAGGATGATCGATACAAATGTCAAGGGTTTGCTTTATGTCACGAGGGCTGTGGCCCCTCTGATGGTGAGCAGGAATTCCGGACATATTTTCAATATATCTTCAATTGCAGGGAAAGAGGTATATGAAAATGGCAATGTTTACTGCGCTTCAAAGCATGCTGTTCATGCATTATCAAGAGCAATGAGGATAGATATGCTTAAAGACAATATTAAAGTGACAAATATAGCTCCGGGATTTGCTGAGACGGAATTCTCGCTTGTCAGGTTTAAAGGCGACAAGGAAAGGGCAAAGAATGTTTATAAGGGAATGGACCCGCTTAAAGCAGAAGATGTTGCTGATGTTATTTTCTACTGTGCTAATCTTCCCGCTCATGTTTGCATAAATGAACTGGAGATCACTCCGACTATCCAGGCAACGGTAGGTTACACTAACAGAAAAATCTGATCCGGGTTATCATTTATCAACCTGATATATGTTCAGGCAAATAAATTAAGCTTCATGTATAATTATAAATACCTGTTTGATTTCACAAAGAATGCATTCCTCAGGATGGGATGCAGGGAAGATCATGCTGACACTATTGCCGATGTATTTCTTGCTGCTGAGTTACGCGGTCATGCTTCCCATGGTATGCTGAGATTAAAGGATTATTATGAGCTCTGGAAAGCGGGCAGGATAAATGTTAGTCCGGATATAAGAGTCGTGCATGAATCTCCAAGTACAGCTGTTGTTGATGGTGATAATGCCGTCGGAATGGTAGCAGCCAGGAGATCTATGGAATTAGCAATCATGAAAGCAGAAAAAGCCGGGACCGGGTGGGTGGCAACACGCAATTCGAATCATTTCGGAATAGCTGGTTATTATGCAATGATGGCCCTGAACCATGATATGATAGGGATTTGTCTGACAAATGCCAATCCGCTTGTAGCTCCTGCATTGTCGATCAGCAGGATGATGGGCACGAATCCAATTGCTGTTGCGGTTCCTGCCCTGCACCAGCCTCCGTTTGTCGCAGATTTTGCTACAACTCCGATTGCCCGCGGGAAGCTGGCGGTTGCTGAAAAAAAAGGGGAAAAGGTAGCGTACGGATTTGTTCAGGATAGAACAGGTAAACCCTCTGATGATCCGGCAATACTTAAAGCCGGAGGATCTATGGTAACCCTTGGCGGCGACAGATTGCACGGGAGTCATAAAGGATACTGCCTCTCGGCTATCGTTGATATATTCTCAGCTGTTTTCAGCGGCGCCAACTTCGGACCATTTGTGCCTCCCAGTGTCGCGTATCTTCCTGTTCTTGATAAGAAAACGGGTGATGGTACGGGGCATTTCTTCGGTGCAATGAGATTGGATTCCTTCCAGCCGGCTGAAGAATTCAAGGCAAAAATGGATGAGTGGATCACAACATTCCGCTCCTCCTTGCCTGCTGAAGGGGAAGAACGTGTCCTTATTCCCGGTGATCCTGAAAGAGAAGCTGAGGAAAGGATCAGAAGAGAAGGTATAAAGCTTGTACCTGCGGTAATCGATGACCTGGTGAAAATTGCCGATGAACTGGGAATTGAATTCAGCAGGGAAGGAGATCCCTCTTTCGTCATTCCTTAGTAAACCCTCAGGGAAGATTCGCTTCGATGAAACCTCTTATGGTATTTGTGGAATGGGAAGGAGATTCCTCACTCGTTAATCCTTCGTAAACTCAGGATTTACTCATTCGGAATGACACGGCCTCTTTAGGGATAAGGGGGAATGAGGAACCTCCTTCCTGTTAACAGAATCCCAACTTCCTTCCCGAAGTATGAATTGAGGTGCTCCTGCTAAAACCTGGCGATCCTTCTTCCGTCAGTTGTAAGGTATTCTTTCATCAGGTTTGCGGTAAGGCAGGAATGGACCGGCAGTATTTTTATAATGTCTCCGACCCTGTAATTGCGGATCATATCAGCCGGCATGCTTACAATGCCGTGTTCCTGAGATACCCTGGTCAGATAAGCATCTTTTACAACTCCGTTCCAGCCTTCTCCCCCATTACCGACAACAACACCGTAGACTGTCATCCCTGAAGCGGTTCTGATACTCTCCGCTGAAAAATGTGTACTTCCTCCATAAATGACTATTTCACTCCTTTCTGTGTGCACCGCAACAACCGGACAAGCCATTGCAACTGCCACCTGCCCGGGAGAACATGACCCTATGATTGTCTGCATCAGGTCGTAAAACACAAAATTCCCGGGACGGATCTCATCGGCCATGCTTAAATCATCCATGACACTACAGGTAGGGGTGTCACCCACTGATACTATCAGCTCCGGAAACTCATTCCTGAACCGGTATTTCAATTCTGCCATTCCTGCTATACTTCTGTTATGAATCATGGCTATTTCTTCACGGCTTCGGGCTGTGTAGCTGTGGCCCGCATGAGTGAGGAAACCTTTGAATGAAAGGAGATTTGATTGTTTAACTTCAGTGAGGATTTCATTCACCGCATTCGCATCATCAAACGGAACACCTGTTCTTTTAAGACCGCTGTCAATTTTAATATAAACAGATATTCCCGATTTAATTTTCTCAGATAGCATCAGAACTACCTCAGGTGTTTCAACAAGAAGAGCTAAATCGATATCAGAAGCAAGTGAATTAATAAGATCTGTTTCAAGTATGTTGACCGGGAAAGCCACCAGGATATCCTTCCATCCGTCCGAGGCAAAATATTGTGCCATCCTGAGAGATGAAACAGTAATCTTCTCAACACCTTCCTCCCTGAACCAGCGGCCTATCTCATGTGAAGCATGTGTCTTGAAATGAGGTCTGAATATAACATCATTATTCCGTGCCTTTTCAGCCATGACATGTATATTGAGCCTGCATTTCTTTTCGTCGAGTAACAGGGTAGGGACTTCAATAGTATTAGTACGGTTCATCATATTAACCGATGTTGTTCAAGGGATTTTCGCTATTAAGTATCCGCCCATCTACGGAAACAACCTCCTTCCGGCATATTACTGATTCATGAATCCCTGGTCTTCAAGGACCTTTAACAATGTGCGGGAAAAAAATATATTGTCTTTGGCAGTGTATCGTATATCAGTAAACACCTGGGCCAGAGTCTCCTTATTATTTTCCCTGATGAATTTTCCAGAATCCTCCCGTTTTTCCTTTTCAGCATATATGCGATCAATATCTGATTCTGAATAATCAGCATAAGTTTCCCTGTGAATAACGGCTTCGAGTGGCAGCCTGTCGACCTGTTCCGGATCTTCGCCGGGCCATCCAAGTGTGACTGTCGTTACCGGTACGACTCCTTTTGGCAGCCTGAGGACTTCAATGATCTTATGAGCCATATAAGTGGTGGTGCCCAGGTAGCAGATCCCCAGTCCTTTTTCTTCGGCAGCAATGCAAACAGTCTGGGCGACAAGAAGTGCATCTACAGCAGCGGTAAAAAATGAAAGAAAATTATCATAACCCGGAATTGCTTTTCTAAGTGTGCACCATTTGTTAAAACGGTTGAAGTCAGCGCAAAAGGTCAGGATTACCGGTGCAGTAGTAACCATACTCTGGTTAAAATGATATGGTGCAAGTTCCTTTTTCTTTACAGCATCTCTTGTGATAATTATGCTGTAAACCTGCATATTCCCTGTAGTAGATGCTCTGCATCCTTTTAAGAGAATTTCGTTGAGCAATTCATCATCAATATTTTCCGGAGAATATTTTCGTATTGTTTTGCGATTAAGAAGTGAATCAGATAGAATTGTCATTTCAACAGTTTTTAAATCAGTAACAAAGAAAATAATTAATTATGAGTATCAGTAATCATTAATACATTTTCTAAAATCGCTTGAAAATCAATTTATATACCCCGACCCCAAGGGGAGTAAATTGATTTTCTTCGCTCCCCCTGGGGCCGGGGCAGACGAAGAAAATCAATGAAATGTTTTGTATGATTCCTGATAATCATATAATTTATTACAAAACGCTGGAGAGAATAATTGGTATTTTTATATATTAGCACAATACTTGAAACAGGACAAAAAACCGAAAATGAAAAAGGTCTCATTATTATTAATTATGGGTGCTATGACAACTCAGATAATGGCACAGCAACCACAACAACCGCAACCACAACAACAGTCAGTTCAACCCCCGCAGCAACAAAGACAGCAGATGAAACCAGAAGAGACAGAAGACTGGTCGCGCAGACCGGCAATTGTGACTCCAGGGAAATATGGTGCTCCACCATCTGATGCCATAATACTTTACGGAGGACCTCAGGATATTGTTAACTGGGTCCATGAAAACGGCAGTGCACCTGTAAAATGGACAGCTGATTCAGCACTGACAGTTGTCCCCAGAACAGGAGGTATTAAGACCACCAGATCATTCGGAAACTGTCAGCTTCATGTCGAGTGGAGAACACCTTCCGTGGTTAGCGGTACAAGCCAGGGCCGTGGCAACAGCGGAATATTCCTTATGGGGCTTTATGAATTACAGGTCCTTGATTCCTACAATAACGAGACATATTATAATGGTCAGGCCGGGTCAATATATAAACAACACATACCACTTGTAAATGCTTCATTAGGCCCCGGTGTATGGCAGACTTATGACATTGTTTTCACTGCTCCCAAATTCCAGACTAACGGCGAACTTTTAAAACCAGCCTATTTCACAGTATTTCATAATGGAGTTCTTATCCTTAATAATGTTTCACTGAGAGGACCTACAGAATATATCGGGATACCGGTATACAAGGCTCATGAAAGTAAGCTGCCTATCTCACTGCAGGAACATGGCAATCCGGTTTCGTTCAGGAACATTTGGGTGAGGGAATTGGAATGAGCAATGAGCAATTAGCAATTAGCAATTAACAATGAGCAATGAGCAATGAGCAATGAGCAATGGACAATGAGCAATCAGCATTGGGGTAAGGGGTTGTAAGGTTGTGATAGCGGGAAATAATAATTAAATAATGGAATATAATTGCTTTTTAGGAGAATGTTTTTTATTCTTGCTTAGCACTTGAAGCGAATTAAAAATATTCTTGTCGATACAATAACTCTTAACTAATTAATTATCATAAATTCTAAAATTATGAAAAGACCAGTCACACTAGTTACACTGCAATTCGGAGATCTTCCTTTCGAGACCGTCTGTCAGAAAGCCAGGGCCTTTGGTTACGATGGAATTGAGATCGGATGTGTCGGTGATCATTTTGAAGTCGATAAGGCAGATGATGCCTACTGCGCTGCAAAACGTAAGATCCTGGACAAATACGGACTCAAGGTTTTTGCAATTTCCACACATCTTGTCGGCCAGTGTGTGGCAGACCGTATCGATCAGAGGCATAAGAGTATACTGCCACCATATATCTGGGGTGATGGCGATCCTGAGGGTGTCCGTCAGCGTGCTGCTCAGGAAATCATTAAAACGGGTGAAGCAGCCAAACGCCTGGGAATATCAATTGTAAACGGATTCACAGGCAGCCCTATATGGCATCTGATATATTCGTTCCCTCCTGTATCTCCCCAGATGATAGAGGATGGATTCCAGGAATTCGCAAAAAGGTGGAAACCAATTCTTGATGCTTACCAGAAGCTGGGAGTAAAATATGCTCTTGAAGTGCATCCGACAGAAATTGCATTTGATATTGCATCAGCCAGGAGAGCTCTGAAAGCAGTAAATAATCATCCTGCATTCGGATTTAATTATGATCCTTCGCACTTTGGTTACCAGGGAGTTGATTATGTGAAGTTCATCTATACTTTCGCCGAGAAGATATTCCATGTCCACATGAAAGACGTTGCATGGTCTGATACACCGGCTGAAGCTGGTGTTTTCGGAGGACATACTGAATTCGGAACCCTCGGACGTTACTGGGATTTCAGGAGTCTTGGACGTGGTTGCATCAATTTTGAAAAAATAATAAGAGCCTTAAATGCCATTGGCTACAAGGGGCCGTTATCAGTTGAATGGGAAGACAACGGTATGGACCGCGAGCATGGAGCAACGGAAGCATGTGCATTCGTAAAGAAAATCGACTTCCCGCCATCAGAAATAGCTTTTGATGCATCATTCGAAAAGTAATAACTTACACTCTCTAATAACTCTAACCAAAAAAGAAAAATAATGAAAAAGACTACAGCACTCGTAGCATTAATGGCTGTTTTCAGCTTGGCCATCTGTTTTATCATTCTTGGATCCATTTCCAGCGAACTGATGGCTGCACTGGGTATTAATGAAGCCCAACTGGGAAGCCTTGTAATGGTCGCTTTCCTTACAATGTGTATTGTTCAGTTATTCATCGGACCAATGGTTGATAAGTTCGGGTATAAGCCTATAGCTATTTTTGGCTTTACTATTACCAGTGTCAGCCTTCTCCTTCTGGCAGTAGCCTCTTCCTTCTCCATAGCTCTGGTCGCATGCATACTTATTGGTTTTGGAGCAATGGCACTTAATACTGTCGGAAATACACTTATTCCGGTGGTACTTTTTGAAGGAAAAGATCCGGCACGTGCCAGTAACCTGGGAAATGGTTTCTTCGGGATGGGATATGTTCTTACCCCGCTTGTCATCATACTGATCATAAAGACAATGGGCTTAAGCTACAAGGTCGCTCTTATTGTCCTTGCAATACTCTGCGCTCTTTTCCTGATATTTGTGTTCACAGCTTCATTCCCGAAAGTCCAGATCGGCTTCACTTTTGCCAAAGCATCACAGGTTGCAGTTAAACCGGCTGTCCTTATTGCTGCATTGGCTCTTTTCTGCTATATGGCTCTTGAGATTTCAATGGGAACATGGGTAAAAAGCCTTATGCAGGAACTGTTCGGAGCAAGCGGTAATGCTGATGCTTCAACTAAAGCAGGGCTGGTACTCAGCCTTTTCGGTGTTGCACTGATGGTTGGCCGTTTTATTGTATCCGGCGTAAAGAACCTGACTGCAATGGGTTCAAAACTGATCACTTTCTCATCTCTGCTTGCACTGATCGCAATATTACTTATGATCATAGCTAAAGGACCTGCACTTGGAATATTTGCTGTAATGCTTGCAGGACTGGCTTTTGCACCGATATTCCCGACAATCGTTGGCGTAACATTTGCAAAATTTGATCCCAGCTTATACGGAAGTATCCTGGGAGTTACTTTCTCAATAGGTCTGCTCGGCGGAACCCTGGTTCCGAAATTCATTGGTAATTTAAGTGTTGGATCAACAGTTCAGCAGAGTCTTCTTATCCCTGCTATAATGGCTGCCATCCTGCTTATTATATCACTGTTCATCGGCAGAATAGGCAAACAGAAATAATTAATAACTTAATAATATCACATTAGCTTTCTATGAAAAAAATAAAATTTGGGATGATCGGCGGTGGTATAGGTGCATTCATTGGTGATGCCCACCGTCGCGCTTCGCGTATATGCAATGATTATGACCTCGTCGGAGGTGTTTTTGACATCGATTATGAGAAGAGCAAGGAGTTTGCAGTAAATCAGGGTATCGACCTCAAGCGTGTTTATAAGAGTGTTGATGCCCTTATTAAAGCCGAACTGGCTTTGCCGGCCGGAGAAAGAATGGAAGCAGTCGCTATTGTAACTCCTAACGCTCTCCACTATCCTTTCGCTAAAAAATTACTCTCCAACGGTTTCCATCTTATATGCGAAAAACCGATGACTCTTACGGTAAAGGAAGCCCTTGATCTTGAGAAACTCGTAGCTAAGAACAAGCTTACTTTCGCACTGACTCATACCTACACCGGCTACCCTATGGTCCGCCAGATGAGGGATCTCATCGCTAAAGGCGTTCTTGGAACTATTCAGCGTATTGATGCCCAGTATTATCAGGGATGGATCAATGCGATAATCTACGGCACCGGCAGCAGGATAACAGGTGTGTGGAGACTTGATCCAAAACATGCAGGTGTATCAAGCTGTATGGGTGATATCGGAGTCCATGCCTTTAATCTGATCGAGTATACAACAGGCCTTGAAGTGAAGGAGGTACTCGCAGACCTTAATAATGTGAAGGACGGTGTCAAGTTAGATCTTGACGGCACTGTTCTTATCCGGTTTAACAAGAAACTTAAAGGAGTCATCCGCGCGAGCCAGGTTTGCGCAGGACTGGAGAATGATATAATTATCGCTGTTTATGGATCAAAAGGAAGCCTCAGGTGGCATCAGGAAGAACCTAATTTCCTGTACCTGTACAGCGATTCCGAACCGACTAAAGTTTATAAACCGGCACACGGATATAATGAAAAAGCAGCTGAAGAAGGACATACGATGCCCGCCGGCCATCCTGAAGGCATTTACGAAGCCCTTGCCAATATCTACAAAGGTGCTGCAAAATCAATCCGTAAAGAAAAATTCAAACCCGGAGAATTCCCCACTGTTCACGACGGCGTAAGAGGAATGAAATTCATTCATGCCGCTGTTAACTCGAATGCCAAAGGGAACGTCTGGACAAAACTCTGACAACTGACCTGGCATTACTGCAATGAATTGCAGTGACAGCCCGGTATGAAAAAGAAAAAGGCTGATTCAGTATAACACCTGAATCAGCCTTTATGGTTTTTGATTCATTATTTTTTCTTCCTGAGCAGGAAAAATGCAACAGCACCTGCAACGACAACTGCGCCTATTATTATTGCTATGGTACCGGTTGAACTCTTTTCTTTTGCTGCACCTGCATTCTCATCTTCAGTGTTGTAATAGAAGGTGGGAACAGCATCGGTATCCATATTGACAGTATCTCTCTGAGGCTGTGGACCTTCCTGGGCTTTTGCCATTGTTAATCCGCTGATTGCCATTAAAGTACATAATCCTAAAATCCTGATTTTCTTTTTCATCTTCATAATATTTAATTAATAATAGTGTCAGCCATTTTGTAATATTTCTCAGCAATAACGGGATCATTTTCCCGGTAGGTATCTCCCAGAGCAATAATCGCTGGCTTGTAATGAGGGTTTAACCTCAGGCATTCCCTCAACAGTTCCCTGGCTCTTAAGAGATCCTTATCAACAATCAATCCCGAAAGCTTAACATACGCTTCATAATATTTCCTGTTAGCACTTAACAACCTTTCATAATACATCACAGCTTTATCCCTGTCTTTTCTTTGTGCCGCCAGATTGCCGCAGTACATCAATACAGGTTCAGAATCCGGATTGATCTGCAGCGCTTTTCTTAAAGCAGAATCTGCTTTAAGAGACAAGCCATTCTCATTAAGCGCCCGGGCAAAATTATAAAAAATCATTTCATCCCGATCATTAAAATTCAATGCTTCCTGAAAAAATCTGATCGCGTCTGAATATCTACCTTCTGTAAGTGCCTTATATCCAAGGTAATCAGCCTTGGTATCCCGTTTTAAAACAATACATATCGGAACATCATCAACGAGTATTTTATGAATTGAATTAGAAGGAGGCCAGATATTATTCTTCAATTGGTAAGGTGGTATGTACCGGTTCGTAATTATTGCATAATCCCAGTCGTACTGACTCCTTTCTTCATACCTGAAATATGAGGTTTTTATTCCCGGGTGTTTTCTAAAGGACCAGTCAACTGAGAAAGTGGCCCTGACCAGGGCAGAATCAATATCTTTTTCTTTCAGATAGTTAATCAGCCATTCTGAAGCTTCTGTCTGACCGGTATAATAGTAATCAGTTTCGTAATTCCCGTAGGCACCTTTCAAACCGCCTGTAAGCTGGTTGTAGTAAATATATTCATACGGATGATTGCTCACCGAAAACCTGACAGGATGATACGCCAGAAATACAATAATACCAGCCAGGGCAAACTTCATGTACCTGTTTTTCAAAACTTCCAACAGATAAATAATACCGGAAGCCGATAACATTATTATGACAGGATACAGAAACAGGAACTGACGCCAGGAACTGTAAACATTTGATTTAATTGAAATTACAAAAACGAGTGGAAAAAACAACGAGATCAGAAGGAAACTGAAAAGCAAACCTCTTCCCGACCAGCAGATTTTTTTTATGAAAAAGAAGAGTATAATGAATCCTGCCAGGACAACAAGAGGTATTGTTATGAGCATTGATTTGGGAATAAAATACCATGGCATAAAATCCGACCACTGGGCAGATCCTTCGAAAAGCTGCCGGAATGTCAGCGGATAGTGTGCCATCACATTATATGATTCAAGAACATTCCTGAAGGGGTCCTGCAAGGCATAGGGCCATTGAAGAATCCCGAGGAAGAATGCTGCGAAGGAAATGAATATAAGAATAATTACCCTTTTAATTTCGGTCTTCCAGTCAGTACTTCTCTTAATTAAATGCCTGGTTATCAATGTTATTACACAGAAAAGGAACAGATAGCATACCAGAAGCAATCCGCCTGCCCTCAGGCTGATCGCGAAAGCAATACTCAGGATAAGAAGAATGATATCGGCCCATTTGAATTCATTTTCTGAAGTCACGATCCTTACAGAAAAAAAGATCCCTGCAATATAAGCCAGTGAAAAGGGAACATCCTTGAGGTTATTCATGGCATGGCCAATAAAGGTTGGCGATACCGCAAAGAGAAACATTACGAGTATCGCAGTCTCAAAACCGGTAAGCCAGAGAGCAAAAAGTGCTGTTAATAAAATAACAGCCCAACCTGCAATTGCGCTCATCAGATGACGGAACCTGAATATATCTTCAATATTCAGTATCCTTATTATTAATGTGGTAAGGTTATCGAATGACTGTCCGTAATATTTAAGATTTGTTTCCGGAGTATCAAGGGCAGAAAGATCATTTCCCCCTGATTCAAAGAAATCATATACTGCTACTGAATGATCATAGTGTAGGACTTCATCGCATGAGATCCCTGCATTCCTGCTCATAAGAATCATAAAAATCAGAAGGAATGCTGAACAGGTGAAAAAAATATATTTCTGTAACCTGGTTTTCATTATTTTTCAAGGAGGTCATCATAGAATTTTTTCACAAAATACAGAGGACGGTTTTGTGATTCCTTATAATTCCTGAAAACATATTCTCCGAGTATCCCGAGAAAAACAAGCTGAATTGATCCGAGAAAGTAAATGCTGAGCAAAGTAGACGACCAGCCGGGGATAGCAAAACCTGAAACCTTGGCAATAATCACATATATTCCTGCTGCCATGAATACAAGGGTTCCTATTGTCCCTAATATCAGACAAAAAACTATCGGGAACCTTGAGAATGAAAAAATAGCATCCGATGCAAGTGAGAATAACTTTCTGATTGTCATTTTGGGTCTGCCTTTAAAACGGTCGTCTCTTACATACTCTACTGAACCCTGCTTAAAACCTATAAAAGTCCTGAGCCCCGGCAGATAACGCACTTTTTCCTTCATCGCCAGCAGAGCATCTGCGGCAATTCTCTTCATAAGTGAATAGTTGCCGTAGTTCTCCATATTCTTTATATCGCCTATATTCCTGAATATCAGATGAAAAAGGATCGCAGAAAGATTGCGGCCCACATGACCTCTCCTGCCTGTCCTTTTTCCGCTTACAATATCAAAGTCTTCTTCCGTTATCTTCCTGAACATCTGAGGGATCAGTTCGGGCGGATCCTGCAGGTCGCCGTCCATCATTCCTATAATGTCTCCGCTAGCGTGTTCAAGGCCGGCTGTATATGCTGCCTGATGCCCGAAATTCTTTGAAAGGGAGAGAACCTTTATTTTCCTGTTCAGTTCCCGGTGCCTGAGCAATTCATCCATGCTTTTATCGGTACTTCCGTCATCAACAAAGATTATCTCATAATCATCTGTGATAGATTCAATTGAAGTTACTGTTCGTCTGACAAGTTCATCTATAAGCTTCTCTTCGTTATATATCGGAATGACCAGTGAGAGCATAGTTATCTAGTTTTCTATAAAAAATTAGTGCGTACCGGTAATGATACGCACTAAGATACATAAAAGTTTGTTAATTACTTTTGCAAACGCGTCAGGGCAAAATCAACAGCTTCGGTCAGTTCAGGGTTGGAAGAGAGGTCTTTAACAGCCTGCACACAATAATCTGTTCCCATCCAGCTTAATTCCCTGAGGAGAAGTTTCTTTGCTTCAGCTGTTGCTTCAGGGTTTTTAAGCACATTTACCATTCTCTTTTCAATATCAAGAAGCACTTGCTCGTTATCGCCTGCTTCAGCAATCTGGCTCCTGATAAAAGTATAGTATTTTGTACTCTTTGTTATATCATAAGAAATGATCTCTTTAAAAGCTTTATCGATTGTAACTGGTACGAAATCCGGGCGCAGCATTGTTCCGGCTGCGGTGGGGAAATCATAAGGTACTTCCTGGGTGACGGCGCCTGTTGCTGCCCATTCAGCGCCTCTCAGGAGAGTTGCTATAAAGCCTACGCTCTGCATTGCCGGTCCGCCTCCCTCATCAGCATGACCAAGAAGGGTATTGAATATTCTTCCGTTACCGTATTTTATGGCCATTAAAACAGGTTCAAACCTTGGAGAAGGAGGGGCCTGCCTTTGTCCGCCAGGGACTGCACCGGGAGCTCTTCTGAACTGCATTCTGGGTGAGTTTGTTGCAAGAATTTCCATATTCAGGCCCGGTCCGCGAAGATTGCCAAGCATCTCATCGCTGGCCTGCATCCATCTTACAGGTAATCCTTTTGTTATCGGATGTTCAGTATTCAGTGTTCTCACTTCAAAGTCACTTCTTTCAGCTACTTTACCTGCTGCTCCTTTTGTGGTATCATCTACAACAACGTCCCCGTCGCGGGAGACATAAACAAAGGGGCCGGCTGATTCATCGCGGCCGTTGAATCCTCCAAGGCCTGTCATTTCATTATATTCCTTCCATTCAGGGAATGCGGAACATGATGCATGATAAACCACGACACCTCCTCCATTCTTTACATAATCAACAAAGGCTGCTTTGGTTGCATCACTCCATGAATCTCCGCTGTAGTCAAGAACAACAAGCTTATATTTCGAGAACTTCGGATTAAAAGCAGACATATCGCCGCCTTTTGCAGGTGTTTTTAGTATCTCTGCCGAGAACATCCCCGATCCGTCAAGAATCTGTTTTAAAACCGGAGAACTGTATTCCCAGTTATGCTCACCCTGGCCTGTGATTATCAATGTTTTGTAAACACCTTCCTTCTGACAGGCACTAATTAAAGCAGTCAGGGCTGCTGCCAACAGTAAAATCTTATATTGTTTCTTCATGTCGCTTCATTTAAATTGTTGGTAATTCCCATGGTTTGCGATAGGGCCTGCTTAAAAGGCGCGATGCCCTGGCATTATCTATTATCTCCTGTTTTTCCTGATCCCATTTAATTGTCTGGCCAGTTGTCATGGCTATCTCTCCGAGAAGAGCTACTACAACTGCATTGAAAGCAGGTTCAATAGGGGCAATTGTAGGTTTTCCCGAACGGACGCTATCAACAAAATTCTGCCAATGGTTCTCGCTTTTATATAGATGAGTTTCATTTTCGCCAATCACTTCTTCAAGAATTTTTGGATCAGAAGCACTAAGTACATCGCCCCTGTCGGTATGTACCCATCCCAGATCTCCATACCAGGTGGTTCCCATTCCCAGTTTTAATCTTGACGAATTGGCAACTCTCATCTCAATTCCATTGGCATACTTGCACAGGATATCATATTCCACAGGTGCATCGTACAGACCTTCTGCCGGGTAAACGCCTATTCCTGAAACTTCTACCGGATTTGTATATTCGAGACCGGCTCCCCAGTTAGCTATGTCCACATGATGTCCTGTCCAGTCGGTAAGCTGGCCTCCTGAATAATCGAGGATCCAACGCCACTGGTAATGACAGGTACCGCGGTAAGGAACTTTCGGAGCAGGACCAAGCCACATATCCCAGTTAATAGCTGGCGGAACGTCCTGTATCGGAGGAGTACCCACACCTCTACCTCCATCAGGTAACCCTACCTCGATGTATTTAATCTTGCCAACTCTCCCGTTAATTGCCAGTTCAGCTCCTCTTCGGAAATTTGGTAAAGAACGCTGCCAGCTGCCAGTTTGCCATACAGTGTTATTCTTTTTGGCAGCAGCAACAATTGCCTGACCATCTTTTATTGTCCTGCTGATAGGTTTTTCTCCATATACGGCTACCTTTTTGTTAATAGTCTCGGTATAGATCAGACCATGCCAGTGATCGGGTATTGCCAGTGAAACCGCATCGAGTTTTTCTTTTTCAAGAAATTCCCGGTAATCTCCATACATACGGCAATCCTTGTTCTTATTGGCGGCATCCACCACGTCTTTTGCCTGTTTCTGACGGTCTGAGTCGACGTCACAAACGGCAACAAACTGAACGGCATTCTTTAGTCTAAGGAAATCACGCATATTCGACATCCCCTGAGATCCAACGCCTATAGAGCCAATTACAACGCGATCACTTGGCGGAAGCTTACCTCCAAGTCCGAGTGCTGACGGCCTGACGATGCTCGGGAATACAAATAATCCCGCAGTGGCGGCAGCAGAGCGCTTAACAAAATCTCTTCTGTTTGATTTCTGTGTCATTTTAATAGTAATTAGTGCAACTTTTTTTTAGGGTTATTCTTAGATATTTATAGGTGTACCGGGTATTGGTGTTTCAAAGACCATATCAACCGGTCCGAATTCCATCTTTGAGGGACCAAGGTCCATATCCGATTTGAATATTTCGTCCCAGGTGATCTGCCTGCCGGTATAAGCAGCTGTTCTTCCCATTATTGCAGTAAGAGTCGAAAGAGCAGTTTGTTCAGCTTCATTAACGTAATCACCTGTCCTTATGGCATAAACAAGATGCATATGTTCCTGGACATAGGGAGGTATCTCGGTCTGATTCATCGGATTGCCGAATTCATCTTTCGGGTATTCAAACTGCCAGACAACCTTCCCATTAAGATCCCAGATTGTATTCTGGCAATTAGTATAACCTTCCGTTCCCATGATTATTTCACCTGTTCCATTGGCACAACTGTCTATCTGACGGCACATGCTGTGTGAGCTGACGCCGTTCCCGTAATCAAAGTCAATGCTGAAGAAATCGTACTGATCACCGGTGACACGTCTTGCACGACCGCCATAACCTATGGCTTTCTCGGGATATTTTCCCAGGAACCAGTTAATAACGTCAATGTTATGTACGTGTGTATCAAGAATATGGTCCCCGCACAACCAGCAGAAATTATTCCAGTTACGGATCATATATTCCATGTCGTTCCATCCAGGTTCGCGCAGCCTGAACCACACATGGTCCTGGTTCCAGAAAGCTTTTGCAGATGTTATGGTCCCTATCGCTCCCTGTTTGATCTTCTTGTAAGTGGCAATATAATCCTCCTGATGGCGTCTCTGTGTCCCGGTCACTACATTCAATCCTATTGCTGCTGCTTTCTTACCCGATGTAATGACAGATCTTATTCCTACGGGGTCGACGGCAACCGGTTTTTCCATGAATACGTGCTTCCTGGTTTGTACAGCCTCGAGGAAATGGTCAGGTCTGAACTGGGGCGGAGTACACAGAAGAACAACGTCAAGATCGGGCATGGCCATCACTTTTTTGTACCCATCAAACCCTGCGAAGCAGTTCTCTGCGGGGATAGGCAGGTTAAAGGATGCAAATCTGGCGCGGCATGCATCAATCTGATCCTGAAAAGTATCAGCCAGGGCTACTATCTCAAGATCAGGTCCTGAGCTAATGAAATTGATAGCTGCTCCGGTTCCCCTTGCACCGCATCCGATAAGAGCGGCTTTGAGCTTCTTCCCTTTCGGAGCTCCCCTGAGGATGGGAGGCAGACCAAGCTCCTTATTGTCGGGCTCTCTTTTACAGGATGATAAAATAGCACCAGCCCCCGCTATACCTAACCCGGCAAGAGCCGTCTTACCTATGAATTTTCTTCTGTCAATATTTTTCATTACTAAATATTATGTATTTCAATTCATTCTCTAAATTCAGACCAACCACTCACTTTAGTTGCACTGGACGTCTCCCCGGAGTTAATCTATAAAGCATGTCTCCCCTTCTCCTCATCACCCCCTCAATTAGAATTACCTTCATCAACCCTGCTACTTACCGATAAGTCCGGGGTCCGGTTCACAGACAACCCTGAATCCAACGTCAATAACATCGGAATACCACCATATACTCTTTGGCATCTGCGGATCAGTGACCAGCCATGCCTTGGTCTTTGTGAAATCGCGGGCCGCACTCCTGATATCCTTTGCATCACTCTTGAAAGAGCCTCCTCTGACAACATGTTCCTGGCCTCTTGCCGGACCTCTCGGATTAACACGTATGGAATCGACTGAGTAAAAATCAGCTGAATAATAATCAAGACAGAATTCTGCAACGTTACCCGACATATTTTTCAGACCGAAAGGATTTTCCTTAACGAATGAAGGTTCCTCTGTTTTTGATGAACTGTTAACGTTATATACGGCATATGACGCAATGACTGATGTATCAGGGCCGATAAGCTTCCTGAGGAATCCCTCAGAAGAGAATTTCTTAGGATTTCCTCCAAAGAAGTACGGAGTTTCTGTTCCGCCTCTGCATGCATATTCCCATTCTGCTTCGGTAGGCAGACGATACTTCTTACCGGTGACCTGCGAGAGCCATCTGCAATACACATTAGCAGCATGCCACGACATTGTAATAGCAGGTCTTGATCCTTTACCCCATCCCTGATCGGGAGCACCCCATGGAGGAGTGGCTCCGCTTATGGCGTCGGTCTTCTGTGTGCTCACTGTTTTTCCTTCTGTCCTGCCCTGCGAGCCTGTAGCTCTGAAAAATGCAAGGTATTCATTCCATGTAACCTCTACCTTAGCCATCCAGAAAGGCGAAAGTGTCACTTTTCTTACAGGTCCTTCATCAGGTTCGCGGAACGGTTCATCTTCAGGACTACCCATATTGAAAGTGCCACCCGGAAGAGCTATCATGTCAAAAGAGACCCCTGTCCCCGGTAATGTCTCGGTGAAATCCTTGAATTCGGTTACAACTGCAGCAGACTCGTAAGGAGGCTCAGTGGATGTGACCGTTATTCCGAAAGCTGTATCCTGGGCATGCAAAGCAGCTTCCTTATCATAATGCCCTACATTCAGATGGCAATTAATACAGTTAATGGGATCGTTACTGGTTTCATATTGAAGGTGTGCATTACCACCATTTACTGATAGTGTGACAGGGTAAAGATTTTCATGGCAGTCCAGGCAGGATTTCTCATAAACGAACTTTTTCGCATTTTCCAGGAGTTTTTTCTTTTCCCAGTCAATGCTTGCACTGTCCTTGAAAAAATAACCATAAGCATCCTTTAGTCCGTGCTTGGCCTTAGCGAATACATAACCCTCACCTTCCGGAGGCATATGGCACTGGGTACAATGAACTATGGTTCCGGAACTATTGTTATGATGCGTCGAGAGCATCCAGGCCTGTTCAGCGTGAGGATGAATATGACACACCATACAGAATTCATCTGTCGATGTGTATTTTATCAGTTTATTGGCCGATACAAGAAGAAGAAGGCAAACTACAGCCCCGCTAATAAAAAACCAGACTTTTGTCTTCCGCCCGACAGAAGTCTTCCTTTGAGTATTTTTAGAATTCATGTAAAAGGTCAGAGATCAATTTTAACCGCTTAAAGTTAACTGATTATCTGACTGGCACAATAGAATGGTTCTGAATTTTAAGTTTTTTTAAGAGAATATCAGAAACGCTTTGTATAACCATGACAATAAGGCAACTTGCCATTATTGAAATAGTAATCCTGATGGTATTTCTCTGCATCATAGAATTCAGAAGCTTTTGTAACTTTTGTAGCCACTTTATATCCTTTAGCCTTTAAGATTGAGATGTTATTCTCGGCAATAGCCTTCTGGCTGTCATTTAAATAGAATATCTCTGAACGGTACTGATCTCCGATGTCCGGTCCCTGTCCTCCTATTTGTGTGGGATCGTGGATCTCCATGAAAAGTCTCAACAGTTTTTCATAACTCGTCTTTCTGGGATCGTAGGTTATCTTAACAGCCTCAGCATGGCCTGTCTTGCCGGTGCATACCTCTTTATATGAAGGATTTTTAACGTGTCCCCCGGTATATCCTGATGTAACCGAAAGAATCCCCGGCTCTTTCTGCAGATAATATTCCACTCCCCAGAAACATCCCCCGGCAAAGATGGCCGATCCGAATCTTCCCGGTTCAAGGATTTCAGGTACAAAATCAAGTGAAACTGAATTCACGCAATGCCTTATGTTTTTTGAAGTGAATCTTTCTCCTGTGAATACATGACCGAGATGTGCACCGCACGCAGTACAGGTTATCTCAGTCCTAATACCGTCAGCGTCAGGAGTTCTCTTTACTGCTCCTTTTATCTCATCATCGAAACTCGGCCATCCGCAGTCTGACTCAAATTTATCAGAGGAATAATAAAGTGCGGCTCCGCATTTTTTACATATATATGTTCCTTTTTCCTTGTTATTTACGTACTTGCCTGTAAAAGGTGTCTCTGTCCCCTTGTTATTGATAACATTAGACTCAGCTTTACTGAGATCATTAAAAGGAAGTTTCTCCTGTGAATATGATTCGATAGTCATGGCAGATAATGCTATTATTATAAAATTTGATATAATTCGTTTCATTTTTAATCATTTTGATCTTTCTGAATGATTAACAAATTTACTCCGGAATTGTTGAACTCAGACTATTGTTTGTGTATCAAGGAATTCAATTATTCCTTTACTATCATCGGCCTGAAACCAGTTTATTTCCTTATCCCTTGTCCACCATGTGATTTGTCTTTTTGCAAACCGGCGTGTATTGCGTTTAATCAGTTCGATTGCCTTTTCTTTTGAAATCTTACCTTCAAAATAATCGAAGAATTCCTTGTAACCTACGCTGTTAAGTGCATTCAGTTTTCTGAATTCGAAAAGCGACCGGGCTTCTTCTTCCAGTCCCATTCTGATCATCTCGTCTACCCTCCTGTTTATCCTGTCGTATAATTCCTCCCTTGATCTTTCAAGCCCTATCTTTATAATATTAAAATCTCTTTCACGCTTTTTTTTCTTAAGGAACGCTGAATATGGTAATCCGGTTGTTTCGCATATTTCAAGAGCCCTTATTATCCTCTTATGGTTTTTCAGGTCCACCACTCTATAATACTCCGGGTCCATGATTTTGAGCATGATCCTCAGTCCTTCAATACCTTCCTCACTGTATTTACGGTTGAATTTCTGCCTGACGCCCGGGTCTGTATCGGGAATATCGTCAATTCCGTGGCAGACAGCATCAATATACATAGCTGAACCTCCTGACATCAGAGCAAGGTTGTTTTTTTCATATAATTGCGGAAGCAGGGACAGGACATCTCTTTCATACTGATTGGAGCTATAATAGTCGTTTACCGAAAGGAACCCGATAAAATGGTGTTTAACCTCTGCCATCTGGTCATTGGTAGGCCTGGCGGTTCCAATCTTCATTTCACGGAAAAACTGACGTGAATCGGCAGATATAATATCGCAGCTGAAATGCTTTGCAATACCAATGGAAATATCAGTCTTGCCGACTGCAGTCGGACCAAGAAGCACAATCAGTATTTTTTTCATCAGGATTTTCCTGCGAAGACTACTCTTCCTCTTCTTCGTTCAGGACTTCGTCGTTTCCTAAACTATCGAGGGTTTCTTCATCATCACCGTTGAGAAAAAGATCATCAACCTCCGGTTCATCTTCATCCTCATCATCATCGGAGACGACAATGCTATTATAGAGTTTCCTTGAGCTCGCTCCGAAGACAACCTGTTTAGGAGGCACTCCTTTCGAATTTGTGCAAACAGGGTATTCACGGCCGTCTACTTCCTTTGATTCGCCGGTGTATTCAACAAACAGGGCTCTGTCATTGAAGAAATCGAAAACATATAGTAATTTCTGGTTTTTCCTGAAGATTATTTCTTCCAGTACAGCTACCTCCATTGTTGAAGAGCCGGTGCCCATATCGAACAGAGTGAATTCTTCTTCCTTCTCCCAGTTATCCGTAGCAAGATAGAATGATGCCATCTGAGACTTATCGAATTCCAGCTCTTCCTGGATCATGTTATGAAAATCCATTAAAGTATGAGAGTCAAGGAATTCAAATTCTCTCACAAACGACTCATCTTCATCCGATAGCACAACAAATTTGTAAACCATAACTATTATTCAATCGATGGGTGCAATATAGTATTTTTTATTTTACAATATCCCTGGTGAATTTTTTTTTAAAAGAAATTCAATTGTATCTATTCCATCCGCGTAATCCCACAGAGATGGAGATTGCGATTGTCCAAAAGGAATGAAATCCTTTCCGATGACACATTGAATTTTATCCTTAAGTCCATTTAAGGTCTGCTCTAATTGTTCATCAGAAGTATAATATTCGAAGTAAAGCACTGCCACCGGTGAAGATAGATTTTTGCTTTCCTTTAGTAATATTAAACCAATGTCGGTAAATTCCTCCCTGTTTACCAAGTAAACAGCTTTGTGAAAATCGTAATTGTTCGCGTATTTAACATTGTTGATTAGATCCGAATATCCCTGCCAGTGTTTTGAAACTGCAGGCAGATCATATCCTGCAGGTAAATAAATCTTCGACACGTTCCTGCAGCCAAGTCCGAAATAAGAAAAAACATCCTTCCCGAGATTTTCAAGTTCAGTGTCGCTTTCGTCCCCTGTCAGAACCGCAACACTGTTCCTGTTCTTTCTTATCACATGCGGGTATTTGCCAAAATAATATTCAAAGTAGCGTGAGCTGTTATCGCTGCCTGTAGCTATTACTACATCAAATTGATTAAGAGTGCCATCAGTGAATTCTATTCTTCCATCGAATCGGGGATCAACTCCACATAGGATCTGACCAATGAACCGGATAAGATCTGAATCCTTTGAACTTGTTTTAGCTATAATACTGTTCCCGGATATCAGGACAGATAAAAAATCATGAAATCCTACGAGGGGGATATTCCCGGCCATAATAACACCTGCCCTTACCGGATTACGAGGCTGTTCCAGATCTGGATAGGAACTGGTCCATTTTACAAGGTTATCATATGTAAGTTCCTCAGCGATTGAACTGAAAGCCTGCCTCACGTTGGAAGGAGTGAACCAGGGATTTTTAAATTGCTGGTTTTCAATCAGCTGATTTAACCTGTCTGTATATTCTGTCTGTTTTCCCTGAAGGGAATCTCTCAAAATAGTGCCCAGTTCCGCGAAGGATTGTATTCGGTCTTTAAGGTCCATATTAAATATTGCAGTGTGCAAATTTAAGGAATAACGGATATATCAGAAAGATGAAAAACAAAAAAGGGGGATGCTTCCCCCTTTTTATCTGAAAGATTGAATTATCACTACCGTAATGCGAATGTGATTGGTAATGTGAATGAAACAGGGACTGCCCTGCCTTTGACAATGCCGGGACTCTCAAAATCAGGAAGGGTTTTTGCAACTCTCAGAGCTTCGGCATTAAGTTCCGCATTCGGACTTCTGCTTCCATAGCTTACATTCGTCACTTTTCCGGTTTCGGTAACCACAAAAGTTACAATGACCCTGCCCTGTACACCATTTTGTTTCGCTGACTCAGGATATTTGACATTATCATAGATATATTTCATCAGAGCTGCATTTCCCCCCGGGAATTCAGGCATTTTATCAACCACATTCCAAGTTGTGTCACCATTAGCTACAGTGAATGGAGGAGGAGGCGGAGGTGGCGGCGGAGCATCAGCAGGTACAGCCTGCCCTTTTATGACTTTATTATCCTCAGACGGAGGAGGAGGTGGCGGGGCATCATTAGGAATTTCTTCCCCTTTCAGGACCTTGTTTTCAATACTGGCTTTAGCAGGATCATTCTTCGTTTTCTCATTACATGATGAGAATGCGATCAGAATGAGAGCGATCACCGGCAAAACCATCAGTAATTTCAGGTTTGCCAGTACGGTTGAACGTTTCTTTGTCATCATGATCATTCGTTTTTTGATTAGTGTTGGGTTTGAAAAAGAGTTAGGAATTTCAAAAACCTTTGATTTAAAGAGGTGATTGATAATTAATTTCTGGTAATTTACGATAGAGATCCCGGCATTTATGCACCCACTGTCGGCCTGAAATTCATGAACTGCCCTCAATGACCTGTTGAAGAGGTGGACGAAGGGGTTGAACCATTGTATGATAACTATTATCTCCATAAACATAATGTCATAGAAATGCAGGTATCTGAGATGATTCTGCTCATGTATTATGATCTGTCCGGATTCATTATCTGCAAGATCACTGCTGACGAAGATCCTTCCGAAAGCAGAGAATGCAGAAGCATGAAGTCCCCTGAACCTGATGACAGAGTCCGGCGAACCTTTTTCCTTTTTTATTATCAGCATAAGATCAAGAAGGGTTTTCAGTAATCTGACTGAAAGGATCAACGCTCCTGATATATAAACAATAAGCAACAAAAGTTGGATATTTAACATCATTCCCTTGCTGATATCAAGCGCTGGCCGTTCAGATGGTGTGATGAATATCTCATTCAGCCAGACGCTGAAATTCTGGATATCAATTGGTTTTGAAGTACTGAGTGTTACCAGGGGCAGGATCAGGGAAACTGCTATGGAACCAAGAATAAAAGCCCTGTTTCGGCCATACTGGGTATCTTTGCTCAGAAAGAGATCATAGACCAGGTATAAAGCAGCTATGTAGCATGCTGACTTGATGAGATATAATGCAACCGGTGTCATTTTACAGGTTTTAGCTTTTTAACTTCCTTTTCCATCAGTTTCATGATATCTTCCATCTCCTTGACGGATATTGTGTTTTCTTTCGCGAAAAAACTCACCATTTTTCCAAAGGAGTTGGAGAAATAATCATTTACAAAAGTGCTTAGATGCGATTTCGAATAGTCGCTTTTCGAAACGAGCGGGAAATACTCGTGGGTCCTGCCGTATGCTTTATGGTCTACAAAGCCTTTATCCTGAAGGATCCGGACTATAGTACTCACGGTATTATATGCAGGTTTTGGATCGTCGAAGTGCTCCAGGATGTCTTTTACGAAACCTTTTTTTATTCTCCAGAGCACCTGCATCACTTCTTCTTCGGCACGGGTTAATTCTCTCATTGCTAATTCTTTTTTTCTTTAACAGCTCCCCTATTTAAGGGGAAAAACCGGTTTTTTAATTTTTACTTACCTATATACTAACAAAGTTACAACGAATTTCTTAGTTATACAACTAAATTCTTATTTTTTTTTATTTTTTTTTACCCCTGTCAGATAAATACATATAATTAAGACCTTCCTCGTCCTACTATACCCTATCGTCTGCGACGAATTAAGAATACCGCGTAGCGGTTACGGTATTGTAATACGGATTATCTCCCTCCCAGGTTATTTTCCCCGTAGGGGATAAAGAAATTCTTTAACCTCTGCGAGGTAAAAAGATACAGGGGGGATCCTTCTATTACAATTCCATATCGTCTACGACGAATGGTTTTGTGGCACGGGATAAAACAATTCACTTATCATTCCCTACTATACAGGATCGTTTACGACGAATTAATATTATTTACGGGGATACATTATATTAAAGGTATGTAAATTCAGAGCCGTTAATGTATGCGACGAATCATTTAATTGTCGCTCAACATCAATCTTAAGCAAAAAAATTATAATTTTAGTCTTTATTTTTCCGTGAAAGATGTCTGCAATAAAGGCAAAATACAAACAACTGGCTCTGATAAGGGAGAACCTCAGGATTGCGATCAGGGCTATCCGGTCAAACAGGGTAAGGACAATACTTACAATCTGTATAATTGCCTTTGGCATTATGGCCCTCGTTGGAATTCTCACAGCAATTGATGCAATAAAGTCATCACTTACTGATCAGTTCACACTGATGGGTGCCAATTCATTCACAATAAGCTCAAGGGGAATGAATATCCAGATCGGTGAAAACAGGTATCGGGCTAAAAATTATTCGAGGATCTCATACCGTGAGGCTTTGGATTTTAAATCAATGTTCACTGAACCGGCATGGGTATCAGTATCGTTTAATGCATCGAGTCTTGCAACAGTCAAATTCGGGTCTGAGGAAACTAATCCGAATATCGGACTGCTCGGTGTTGACGAGAACTATCTCAATGTTTCAGGATATGAAATCGCATCAGGCAGGAATATATCCCCTGATGATCTTCAGCTTACAAGGAAGGCTGTCCTGCTTGGATCGGAGGTTGCTAATACTCTTTTCACAACAGGAGTTGATCCTCTCGGCAAGCAGGTTTCTGTTGCAGGACTTAAACTTGAGGTCATCGGCATCCTTAAAAGCAAGGGAACAAGCCAGACAAGCGGCGACAACATCTGTTTCATGCCAATCACTGCTGCCCGGCAGTACTTCTCACGCCCGAATATGAATTTCAACATTACCGTAATGCCTATGAATCCGGCCAATCTTGATATCATGACAGGTGAGGCCGAGGCAGTTTTCAGGGTTGTCAGGAATCTTAATCCCAGGGATGAATCGGATTTCAATGTAACAAAAAGTGATAATATCGTTGCCCTGCTTCTGAAAAACATTAAATATATCACACTGGCAGCTACAATGATTGGTCTTGTAACACTTTTCGGTGCAGCGGTAGGTCTTATGAACATAATGCTTGTATCTGTAACAGAACGTACAAGAGAGATAGGAGTAAGAAAAGCCATTGGAGCAAAACCCCGGACGATCAAGAATCAGTTCCTTTTTGAATCGATACTGATCGGCCAGCTGGGTGGAATCTTCGGAGTAGTACTCGGCATCCTAATCGGGAACATCGTATCATCTTTACTTAAATCAAGTTTTGTTGTTCCCTGGATATGGGTCGTTACGGGAATAATCATCTGTTTTATTGTGGGTGTTGTCTCAGGATATGCCCCGGCATTGAAGGCTGCAAATATAGATCCCATTGAAGCATTAAGATACGAATAAATATTTTGCTGTATGGAAAAACTAGTTATTCAGGAAGAGCTAAAAAACTGTCCGGGTATCTATTATCTCCCGGATTCCAACACGCTGGAGCTTGTCGGACGGTCAATCCCTGAAAATCCGGAACAGATATTCAGGCGTCTTGATGAATGGATAACCCTCCATTTTGAAAAGAATGAGGAATTGAGTATTAATATACAGCTTGAGTATATTAACAGTGGATCGTCAAAATACCTTTATGAGATCCTGAAGAAGCTTACTGTTTACGGCAGGACAGGAAAAATTATTAAAATCAAATGGCGTTATGAGGAGGATGATGAAGCGATGCTCGAGCTTGGTGAGCATTACCGCGACACTGCAGGTATCCCTCTTGAAATTGAGATGATAGTTTAGGTTATAAAGACCATTGGCTAATCAGATGACTGGCATTAATAAGCCATAGTCCGCGATAAAAATAAAAGAGGGTGTTTTTCAGGCACCCTCTTTAATTTCTATACTAAAAGAATTACTTCTTCATAAGTAAAGGAATCAGGTCGACTACTCTGCAGGAATAACCCCATTCGTTATCATACCATGAGAACACCTTCACCATTTTACCGTTCACCATTGTACTGAGTGAATCGAATATTGAAGATGCAGTTGTATGGATCACATCGACCGATACGATCGGATCTTCGCAATATTCAAGGATACCCTTCATCGGACCTTCAGCAGCTTTCTTCATAGCGGCATTGATCTCATCCTTTGTTGCTTCCTTCTTCAGAACAGCCACCAGGTCAACAAGTGATCCGGTCGGGGTCGGGACCCTTACTGATGTACCATCAAGTTTACCTTTAAGAGAAGGTATTACCTTACCGACAGCTTTTGCTGCACCGGTAGTGGTCGGTATCTGCGACAGAGCGGCTGATCTGGCACGCCTAAGATCCTTATGTGGCAGATCGAGTATTCTCTGGTCGTTTGTATATGAGTGAATTGTAGTCATGTAACCTATTTCGATCCCGAAAGCATCATTCAGGACTTTCGCAACAGGAGCAAGACAGTTGGTAGTACATGAAGCGTTTGATACGCATGTATGTTCCGGTTTCAGGTGATCTTCATTCACACCTAAAACGATCATTGCATCAATTTCATCTTTGGCAGGTACTGTAAGAAGGACTTTTTTGGCACCATTTTTCAGATGATCGCCGTAGCCTCCCTTTGGACTTTCCCTTGAGGTGAAAACACCGGTAGATTCAATAACTACATCCGGTTTCTCTTTCCATGGAATATTTGCAGGATTCTTTTCAGCTGTAACTTTAACCTTGTGGCCATTCACAATGATATTCTCTTCATCGCATGTGACACCCGGGAATTTGCCCTGTGTTGAATCGTATTTCAACAGGTGAGCGAGTGTTTTGGTATCGGTAATATCATTTATTCCGATTATCTCAATATCATTCCTTTCCTGGGCGATTTTGAAAACATTACGGCCTATCCTTCCAAAACCGTTAATTGCTACTTTAATTTTTGACATACACTATATTTTATTAGGGTTAATAAATCGCGTCACAAAAATAATAATTTCCTGAAAACTACAAAAACAGAGCAAATTTCAATTATTGCCTGTTCCTTCTGAAGAGATTACGGATACTCATGTCTTCAGGGTGAAGAGGATCGACAATGACTCCTAATCTGTAGCTCAGGAATAAGGAGAAGAAGATAGCTTTATTGTGAGGAGCTGCCATAATAGGGATTTCTTTCGGGAAAGCGTTTACCTGGGCTCCCATTTCTATTGCATGGATTATCTTGTCCTGCCTGCTGTATTCAAAATTGAATCCGGCTTTTGCATAAAGCCCTGGTAATGCTTTTGTTTCGTCCAGGCCCTTGAAGAATGAAGCCTTGCTATAGATGAGGGTCGGATCATGTATTGAAACATCAAATTTCTCTTCTCTTATCTCGAAATAGTAAACTGAACCGGAAATCTGGTATAGAACCCTGTAATAAATTGGTTTATACAGAGCCAGAACAGGTCCGGCCGAGTAAAAGTATCTTACTGCCACACCACCCAGATCCGCTTTTTTGAATATTTCATGCTGCCGGCCTATGCCTCCCCTGAGGAAATAGACTGCATTGAGCTTGCCAAAGATAAATGAGCCGCTCCCGCCCCCGTAATTATTATAGGTATAACGGTATTCCTTTGAATGTTTAAGGTTGCCCAGATCAATCTCAAAGAATCTTTTATTAAGGAAATCGACTCTTTTACCTTCACGGTAACCCAAACCGAATCCATCTGAGTTTAGAAGGATCCCCAATGACCTTTCATTACGGAAGAATACCTTCTGCTGCTCATCAATTTCACCCTGGGCATAGAGAGAGACTGTTATCAGCCAAACCGGAAGCACTATTATAAGCAGCTTTTTCATAACAGGGCCAACTTATAAAAGGGAAAAAGAATAATCAGATCAGCCAACCCGTTCAGGCTGTTCAGTGTCAGCTTTGCTGTATGCAGGACAAGCATTCCTGTTACATGAACTGGCAACCAGCATAGTAACAAAAGCTAACAGAAGTACAACAGCGACTTTTTTCATACAGAATTCAAATTATTTACAGTACAAAAATAAACTTTTCAAAATAAAAACAATCTTTATGCCAAAACAATATTGTCAAACAAGATATTCCAAACAAACATATTGCTATAACAAATAAATACAATAAAAGGTTAATTATTGTGTACAAAGAGGTTTATTTTGATCAATTACAGGATATAATTGATAGTATGTAACTTATGATTGGTAAAAACAAGTGTTCATTATCACTCCGGATATTTAAGCCGGCGGATCGTTTCTGACGGGTTGTCTGAACTGAAAATTGTATTACCTGCGACAAGGACATTGACTCCTGTTCTGACAAGCCTGGAGGCATTTTCCGTATCGACACCACCGTCAACCTGAATCAGTACATCAAGTCCCCTGTCATCGATCATTTTCCTTAACTCAGCTATCTTATTATAGCATTCCATAATGAAAGTCTGACCTCCGAATCCGGGATTGACTGTCATAATAAGTATCATGTCAACATATGGAAGAATGTTATTAAGAAGAGAAACCGGAGTGTGGGGATTGACAGCAACTCCGGCTTTCATCCCGAGAATACGAATCTCCGAAACTGTTCTGTGGAGGTGTATACAGGCTTCATACTGAACAGTTAGGATATCAGCGCCAGTTTCTTTCCATCGTCTGAGGTATCTGTCAGGGTCAACTATCATCAGGTGAACGTCAAGAGGTTTGGCAGACACTTTTTTCACATATTCCACAACAGGGAAACCAAATGATATATTTGGAACAAAGACACCATCCATGATGTCGCAGTGTATCCAGTCGGAAGCACTTTCATTCACCATAGAAATATCTTTTTCCAGGCAGCCAAAATCAGCAGACAGTATCGAGGAAGAAATGAGATGGTTCATCAGGATTCTTGTTGGAAAAATAATGCTTCAAAGATAAGAACAAATTTCAGCCCAGGTAAGTTTTCAGGATCCTGCATCTTGTTGTAAACTGGATCCTTTTAATTGCTTTTTCCTTTATCTGGCGGACACGTTCTCGTGTGAGATTCAGTTCCTCGCCAATCTCTTCTAGTGTGAAAGGGTGTTTCATTCCGAGTCCGAAATAGAGTTTCAGGACTTTTGCTTCGCGTGGTGAGAGAGTACAGAGGGCCCGCTCGATCTCGTATGCTAGCGATTCATTGATCAGGTTTTTATCAGGGCTTGGTGTGTCATCCGACTGGATGACATCATACATTGTATTGTCCTCTTCGGAACTGATGGGGGCATCCATGCTTAAAGTCCTGCCATTGGTCCTCAGCCCTTCCTTTACGTCTTCCGGGATCATTTCAAGCATTTCTGCAATTTCCTGTGAAGAAGGTTCGCGTTCGAACTCCTGCTCCAGCTTGGAAAAAGCCCTGTTTATCCTGTTGATGGACCCTATTTTATTCACCGGCAGTCTGACTATCCTGGCCTGTTCTGCAAGAGCCTGAAGGATTGCCTGCCGTATCCACCACACTGCATATGATATAAATTTAAAACCGCGTGTCTCATCAAAACGCTGGGCCGCTTTAATCAGGCCCAGATTTCCTTCGTTTATAAGGTCAGGCAGACTCATGCCCTGGTTCTGATATTGTTTTGCAACTGAAACCACAAAGCGGAGATTTGCCTGGACCAGCTTGCCGAGCGCCTCCGAATCGCCCGCTCTTATGCGCCTTGCAAGGTTTACCTCGTCCTCAGGCGAAATAAGGTCTACTCTCCCGATCTCCTGAAGATATTTATCAAGGGAAGGAGTGTCCCGGTTCGTAACCTGTTTAGTAATCTTTAACTGACGCATCCGGCGGCCGTTTTTCGCTTTAATACAGAATCTGCCAAGATTACAATTTTAGTAAAAAATCAGACTCGTTTTACATTTAGTTAGCTTTTTTTTTGCTTATAAGAAGTTTTCTTATTATCTTGCGTCAATATTTTACATGCTGATTATCAAATTATTAATTTAATTTGATTAAAGACCGTTGCATTTTAATAACTTTTAACAGGAGATTTTTGATCATTTTTTTTTATAATTGCACCGGTTTTTCATATGTTTGATATTAGTGTTGCATAATCCAGCGGGTTGATAATCAAATTCTGACCCGGATTTCCATAAGAATAAAACCTCGTTAATTTTCATTTTTCAGATGTACGACATACTTGAGTTAAGTAAAAAGCTCCTTCCTGAATTGAGGGAGATCGCAAAGGAATTAAATATTAAAAGGGCTGAGACATTGAAAAAGCAGGACCTTGTTTATAAGATCCTTGATCAGCAGGCCATTGAGGTCACTGAAAAAAAGAGCGCAGCCAGGAAAGAGCAGGAACTGCTACGTTCTACAGATAATAAATTCAATAATAATCGTGATCGTGATCAGGGCCAGAGAAGGGGTAAAAGGCCCAGAACAAACAAACCGGTATTTAGCCGTCCTCCGGAATCGGTGATATCAGTCTCTCCCGATGACCTTAAGAGAAAAGATATCTCTTCCGGAGACAAGCCGGAACCTGAAAAAATCTTCGAAAAACCTGATGATAAACCAGATCTTTTCAAATCTTCTGAACCGGTTTCGGGCAAAGAGAAAAAAGAATCACTTTGGTCATACGATTACTGGGATACTAAAAAGAAAGAAGAGACGGTCGTTATTGACAGAAAGCGTGAGAGCATTAAAGAGGAACAGGTCCCTGAAACCGAACCTGTCCCTGAACCGGAGCTGCTGCCTGAGCCATCACTCACTGTTGTTAATGACGATCTTATAGTCGACGATATTAAAATGACAAATGAATTATACCCTGTTGAAGCTCCGGCTGAACCCCCTGTGATACAACAGGAGGCTCCTGTTAAAGAGGAGAAAAAAGAGAAGCCCTATGAGTTTGAAGGGATCATCTATAACACAGGTGTTCTTGAAATAATGCCCGACGGTTATGGTTTCCTGAGATCAGCAGATTACAATTACCTGAATTCACCTGATGATATTTATGTATCGCAGTCACAGATAAAACTCTTTGGGCTCAAAACAGGTGATACTATAAAAGGAACTATACGGCCTCCAAAGGAAGGGGAAAAATATTTCCCGCTTATCAAAGTCGAAGAGATAAATGGAAGAAGTCCTGATTTTATAAGGGACAGGGTGCCTTTTGATTTTCTGACTCCGCTCTTCCCGAATGAGAAATTCACATTATGCCAGCCAGGAGAAGGAACTCTGTCGGTAAGGGTAATTGATATGTTCACACCTATCGGCAAAGGGCAGCGCGGACTTATTGTTGCCCAGCCAAAAACAGGTAAAACTATTCTTCTGCAGGAGATAGCCAACGCTATAGCAAAATATCATCCGGAGGTTTACCTGATGATCCTGCTCATTGACGAAAGACCTGAAGAAGTTACCGATATGGCCAGGAATGTAAAAGCCGAAGTCATTGCATCGACGTTCGATGAACCGGCTGAGAGACACTGCCGCGTGGCCAATATCGTTCTTGAAAAAGCCAAGAGACTTGTTGAATGCGGCCATGATGTTGTCATTCTGCTTGACTCCATCACCAGACTAGCAAGGGCATTCAATACAACAGCTCCCGCTTCGGGTAAGGTGCTTTCGGGTGGCGTTGATTCAAATGCACTTCACAAACCGAAGAGATTCTTCGGGGCAGCCCGTAACATTGAGAACGGAGGCTCCCTTACAATACTGGCTACTGCTCTGACTGACACAGGATCAAAGATGGATGATGTGATCTTCGAAGAGTTCAAGGGCACAGGTAATATGGAACTTCAGCTCGACAGGAAACTGTCGAACAGGAGGATATTCCCGTCAATAGATATTCCGGCTTCAAGTACACGCCGGGAAGATCTGCTTCTCAATAAGAGCATAATGCAGAAAATATGGGTCCTTCGTAACTACCTTGCCGATATGAATTCACTCGAAGCAATGGAATTCCTCCGCGACAGGCTTATGCAGGCCAGGTCAAATGAAGAGTTCCTCGTTTCAATGAATGGCGGATAAGAAACAGGCAATTATTAAGGTTCACACAATTTGTTAACTGAATAACAATTATTTACTTTATTATACAATAATATTAATATCACAATGGGAACAAAAAAATTCATAACATGCGATGGTAACCAGGCCGCATCGCACATTGCATATATGTTCAGCGAAGTCGCTTGCATATATCCTATCACACCTTCATCTACAATGGCTGAATACGTTGATGAATGGTCGGCCAACGGGCTGAAAAATATGTTCGGCGAACAGGTAAAAGTTGTTGAGATGCAATCTGAAGGCGGAGCAGCAGGTGCAGTGCACGGATCTCTCCAGGCCGGTGCTCTCTGTACAACATTCACAGCCTCACAGGGCTTACTTCTTATGATCCCGAACATGTATAAAATTGCTGCTGAGCTCCTTCCGGGAGTATTCCACGTAAGCGCAAGAACAATTGCAGCACATGCCCTTTCAATTTTTGGCGACCACAGCGATATTTATGCCACCAGACAGACAGGATTTGCAATGCTTGCCACCGGTAGTGTACAGGAAGTAATGGATCTGGCAGGAGTTGCCCACCTATCAGCAATCAAAACAAGAATACCATTCCTTCATTTCTTCGATGGATTCCGGACTTCAGCTGAAGTGCAGAAGATCGAAGTTATTGAAATGGATGATATGAAAAAACTTGTAGACTGGGAAGCTCTTGAGAAATTCCGCAACAATGCCCTGAATCCGGAACATCCTGTCACAAGAGGTACAAACCAGAATCCTGATATATTCTTCCAGGCCAAAGAAGCTATAAACAAGTTTTATGAACCTATCCCTGATGTCGTTAATGCCTATATGGCAGAGATAACCAAAATAACAGGAAGGGAATACAAGCCATTCACATACTATGGCTCTCCTGATGCAGAAAATATTATAGTAGCAATGGGTTCCATAACCGATACAACAAAGGAAGTCATTGATTATCTCAATGCAAAAGGTGAAAAAGCCGGATTACTTACAGTTCATCTCTACCGTCCGTTCTCCGATAAATATTTCTTCAATGTCCTTCCGAAATCGGTTAAAAAAATCACAGTTCTCGACAGGACGAAAGAACCCGGAGCTCCAGGCGATCCTCTTTACCTCGATGTAAAAAATATGTTCTATACCCGCAGCGAAAAACCGGTCATCCTGGGCGGAAGATACGGACTAAGCTCAAAGGATACAACTCCTGCAATGGTTCTTTCAATTTTCGAGAATATGAAACTCAAAGAACCAAAGGATTTCTTTACAGTTGGAATTACCGACGACGTTACATTCAAATCCCTTCCTGAATTGCCGGAGATCAATGTCGCCCTTCCCGGAACACATTCAGCTAAGTTCTATGGACTCGGATCTGATGGTACGGTAGGTGCAAACAAGAATTCAATAAAAATAATAGGTGATACAACAGATAAATACTGCCAGGCATATTTTGCATACGACAGCAAGAAATCAGGAGGTATAACAATTTCTCATCTCCGTTTCGGTGATAATCCGATCAGATCGCCTTATTATGTAAACACACCTGATTTTGTTGCATGCCATGTTCCGTCATATATTGATAAATATGACAATATGCTTAAGGGTTTGAAGAAGAATGGCATATTCCTGTTCAACTCTCTCTGGGATGCTGAAGAAACAAAAAAGAGGCTCCCTGATTCCATGAAGAAGTATATGGCTGAGAACAACATCAATTTTTATATAATCAATGCCACAGCCATTGCTGAAGAGATAGGACTTGGTAACAGGACCAATACAATCATGCAGGCTGCATTCTTCAGACTGGCCAATATCATTCCGTACGACAAGGCTGAAAAGGAAATGAAGAAAGCCATTTACAAAACATACGGAAGGAAAGGTGAGGATGTTGTAAATATGAACTATGCAGCGGTCGACAGGGGTGGTCAGGTTGAAAAAGTTGAGATACCCGCAGAATGGGCAGGAATAAAAGTTGAAAAAGTAAAAGAAAATGGCAATAAACCGGAATTTTACCGCAATGTTGTTGATCCGATAATCGGCCTTAAGGGTGATGAGGTACCTGTAAGCGCATTCATCGGTAGAGAGGATGGTACTTTCCCGGCAGGGATCTCAGCCTATGAAAAGAGAGGTATTGCTGTTAATGTACCTGAATGGCAGCCTGATGAATGTATCCAGTGCAACCAGTGCTCGTATGTTTGTCCTCATGCTGCAATCAGGCCTTTCCTTTTAACTGATGAAGAAGCTAAGAATGCACCTGAAGGAACAAAGACGATCCAGGGTATACCAGGTGTCCTGAAGCAATACAGATTCAGAATGCAGTTAAGTGTATACGATTGTACCGGTTGCGGAAACTGCGCCGATATCTGCCCATCAAAGAACAAAGCATTGATAATGAAACCTCTCGGAACACAGCTTGCTGAAGCAGACAGATGGACCTACATGCATGAAAAAGTAGGATACAAGGACAACATTGTTGACAAATTTGTGAATGTAAAGAACAGCCAGTTTGCCCAGCCTTTATTTGAGTTCTCCGGAGCATGCGCAGGTTGCGGCGAAACACCTTATATAAAAGCTCTTACCCAGCTCTTCGGTGACAGGATGATAATTTCAAATGCAACAGGATGCTCATCAATCTACGGTGCATCAGCTCCTTCGACACCATATACAATAAATAAAAAAGGACACGGACCTGCATGGGCAAACTCACTTTTTGAAGATAACGCTGAATACGGATTCGGTCTTATGCTCGGTTCCGACAAGATGCGTGAAAGAATCGCCCTCAGGATGAAAGAAGCAGGTAATTCAGTCAACGAAGAAACTAAGATAGCTTTCAATGAATGGCTCGCAGGAATGCACAATACTGAAGCATCGAGGGCTGCATCTGAAAAAGTTGTTGAAGCATGCAGGAAAGATAAATCAGAAGTGGCAGCCGAGATACTCAGCCTGAAACAATATCTTGTCAAGAAGTCTCACTGGGTCTTTGGTGGCGACGGATGGGCTTATGATATCGGTTACGGAGGTCTCGACCATGTTCTTGCAGCAGGAGAAGATATAAATATCCTTGTTCTGGATACAGAAGTATACTCGAATACAGGAGGTCAGGCCTCCAAGTCTACTCCGGCCGGAGCAGTGGCAAAATTTGCAGCTTCAGGAAAGAAGATCCGCAAGAAAGATCTGGGTCAGATGGCTATGAGCTATGGCTATGTTTATGTTGCCCAGGTAGCAATGGGAGCAAATAATGCCCAGTATCTGAAAGCTATAAAGGAAGCTGAAGCTTACAAAGGTCCTTCCCTTATAATAGCTTATGCTCCATGTATCAATCACGGACTGAGAGACGGAATGGGTAAAACCCAGGCTCAGGAGAAATTCGCCGTAGAATCAGGATACTGGCATCTGTATCGTTATAATCCTCAGCTTGAAGCTGAAGGCAAGAATCCGTTCACACTTGATTCTAAAGAACCTGACTGGACGAAATTCCAGAGCTTCATTAATTCGGAAGTACGCTACACATCTCTGATCAAAGCGTTCCCGGGCGAAGCTGAAGTGCTCTTCAAAGCTGCCGAGGAAAACGCAAAATGGCGTTACAACTCCTACAAAAGACTTGCAGCCATGGAGTTCGCAAAGACTGTGTAAATATTTTTTTATTACCAGGATGGGGCGTTGCATGCAACGCCCTTTTCCATGTAATGCGGTCATACAGCTGTGTGTTCGTGATGCCTTTGCTTGCACCTTAGTTTATTATTTGTAATTTTGCATTCAGAAAAATATGATGGGCAGATTAATAGGAATAGATTACGGGAAAAAGAGAGTAGGCATTGCGGTCACTGATCCGCTCAAGATGTTTGCTTCTCCCCTTAATACGATACACCCGGCTGAATTTGACGATTTCATCAGAGTATATATGAAATCGGAAACTATTGATGCTTTCGTGATCGGATATCCGGTAACGATGAACAATCAGCCCAGTGATTCTGTTAAATACATTGATCCTTTTATAAGGAACCTGAAAAAGAACTTTCCTGAGATCCAGGTCCACCTTGTCGACGAAAGATTTACGTCGCGGATGGCGCTCAGGACAATGATAGACGGAGGATTGACAAGGAAAGACAGGCGGGATAAGACAATTGTTGACAAGATAAGCGCATCGATAATTTTACAGTCATTTCTGGACAGAAAGAAAAATTAATGACATACCCGATACTCGTATACGGCCACCCGGTTCTCAGGAAAGTAGCTGAGGATATTGACAGGGATTATCCTGATCTTCAGAAACTTATTGCAGATCTTTTTGAAACTATGTACAATTCTGAAGGGATGGGTCTGGCAGCTCCCCAGATCGGGAAATCCGTAAGGATATTCGTTATTGACGGTACACCCCTCGCTGAAGATGAACCATCACTCGCCGGTTTTAAGAAAGTATTTATAAATGCCCGGATAAAGGAGAAAAGTGGTGACCTGGAACTGATGTCGGAAGGATGCCTCAGTATACCTAACCTCAGGGAAGAGGTAAGCAGGGAAGGCAGGATAAGGATCGAATACTATGATGAGAACTGGGTCTTCCACGATGAGGTTTTTGAAGGCTACCAGGCCAGGATAATCCAGCACGAATACGACCACCTCGATGGCATACTGTTTCCCGACAGGGTAAGCGCTCTCAGGAAAAGACTTATTAAAGGCAAACTGACTGCGATCAGCAAGGGTAAGTTTGAGGTAGAGTACAGGACGGTGCTGCCGGGGCAGAGGGGAAGAAGTGTTTGAAGTTTGAAATTTGAAGTCCGAAGTTCGAAGTTTGGAGTGAGGAACAATGGGGCAAAAATCCTGAGACAGCCTGTAATTCTAAAATTAGCATTAAGTTTATCTGACTATAGGGATTTTCAGCACTTTATATTACCTTTATAAAGTCTCAAATACTGTGTTAAGTGCTAATAAGGGAAATTCCCTTCATGCGTTTTGTTGTGCCATTGTGTGCCGGCATTGTGAGCGGATTATATTTCACTCCCGGTGATATTGTATTCGTTTCGGCTGGAGCACTCATCATACTCCTTTTCTTTTCAGGTCTTTTCTTCAACCGATCTCTGACAAATACTGTTTATGGTTTAGCCATGACCACAGCGCTTTTTGCCTCCGGATCATTTCTTTACCGATCGGAAAAGGATAATATCTCTGTTCTTGAACCTGGCCATGCTTTCTATTCAGGAGTTTTGAGCGATTTCCCCGGGGAAAAACCGAATACATTCAGTATGATCCTCCGTCTTGAAGGCAGGATGGCCGGAGACACAACAAGATCTGTAAATGGTTCCATTCTATTATATCACAGTAAAGGTAAGGATGTCATCTCATACCGTCCCGGTGACAGGATGATTGTCAGATGTTCACCAGTGGAGATCGTTAACAGGGGAAATCCTTTTGAGTTCGATTACAGATTCTACATGGAAAACCATGGCATCAGATACTTTGCGTTTACCGACAGCAGCGACATTATCAGACACGTTTCTCCCGAACACCGGAAGCTGATTCACATGGCGCTTATAATCAGGGAAAAGATCATTGGCATGTATAAAGCAAGAGGTTTAAGCGGTGAGAGGCTCGCCCTTGTTTCCGCTATTACTCTGGGACAGAAGAATATGCTGGATCAGGATCAGAAACAGCAATTCATAAAGGCAGGGGTAATGCATATAATGGCTGTCTCAGGACTTCACGCAATTATATTAAGTTTGTTCGTGTTCAGGATGCTCTTTTTTCTGAAGGGAAAACTGAAAATTTTCAGAGTGCTTATCACTATTCTTATTCTGTGGATCTTTGCTTTTGTAACAGGACTAACCTCTTCTGTCCTCAGGGCAACCCTTATGTATACTTTCCTGCAGGCAGGATACCTCCTTAAAAGACCTGTGAATGCTGGCAATTCAGTCCTGGCTTCAGCTTATATAATCATAATTATAAGGCCTTCAGTGATCTTCGATGCAGGTTTTCTTCTCTCATATTCAGCTGTGATTTTTATAATAATGTTCTATCGCGATCTTTATACAAAAATGCGTTTCACCAGCCATGTTACAGACTTTGCATGGCAGTCTGCCGCAGTTACAGTCATTGCCCAGCTCGGTACATTCCCATTTACCGTGATGCTTTTCAACAGGTTCCCGACATGGTTCATACTGTCGAATATAATTATAGTACCCGTCTCCTCACTTGTCATTATAACGGCCTCTCTGGTCTCTCTTACGTTTCCTTTAAGACTCATTTCATGGTATATTGCACGAGCTCTTGACTTTCTTACCGGTTTTACGCAGCTGCTTACTGAAAAAGTTTCATCATTGCCGTTTTCGTCAATAGAGAATATAGGCATGATCACAGCTGAATGTATCCTGCTGATGATCACTATATTCCTCTTTACCTCGCTCCTACTTAAAAGAAGATCGGTCCCACCGCTTCTGGCGATGATATCTTTGTTATTCCTCATTATTGCAGGAACCGCCAAGAGCATAAAAACAAAAACCACAGGTGAACTCATCGTCTACAACACGGCCGGATCTACAACTGTAGGAATAAGATCAGGTTACATGCTCAACATTTATTCCGACTCAATTTCCTCACAGGAAGTCAGCAGGCATAAGGCAGTTCTCGGCCTGAAAGAAAGGATGCTGCTTCTTGACAGAAATCCGAAGCTTATTATGGCCGGAGGCAGGAAGATCCTGATAACTGAAATCCTGACAACGAAAATGCTCACTGAACTTTACCCCGACTATATAATTCTCAGGGGTAAAAAGCCTTTGATTGATAAGGATGCGGGATATACTGTCCGATCCTGTAAGCTGATCATAAGCACCGGAGTGTCATCCGGATTCAGGATGCCTTATGGCCTTCTCAGGTCAGACAATGTATTTAATGTAAGGAAAGATGGAGCCTTTTACAGCCGGTTATGAGGTAAGGATAAATATATTCTGCGAAAAACTTGAGTATTACCGTATTTATCTATTACTTTTGTTCTGTTTTTCATTTCATTTTATGAGAATAATAATTGCCGGAGCAGGTGAAGTGGGTACGCATCTGGCTAAGATGTTGGCAAATGAGAATCATGAGATCATCCTTATTGACCCCGAAGATGAAAGACTAAAGCCTATTGAGTCTACTCTTGACGTTCTGACCTTCCATGGTTCAGCTACTTCAATAAGGATCCTTCAGGACGCACTTCAGAAAAAGACGGACCTTTTCATTGCTGTCACACATTCTGAAGACACCAACATAACAGCATCCATTCTTGCCAAGAGATTTGGCGCCCTGAAGACGATTGCCAGAATTGATAATCTTGATTATCTGGAGCATTCTTCGATTGAATTCTTCAAGATACTAGGCATCGACTCGCTTATTTATCCTGAACTGATTGCCGCCAGGGAGGTACTGATGCTTCTTCAGGAGACCGGAGCTACCGAATACATGGAGTTTTCGGGTGGAAAACTTTCAATGTTCGTGCAGAAACTTGATGAGAATGCTCCGATCCTTAATAAAAGCCTCGAGGAGATATCTGTTGCTAATAAAACAGACAAGTACAGGGCAGTAGCTATCAAGAGAGATGACAAGACGATCATCCCAAGGGGTAAGGAACAATTCCAGCTCGGCGATCTTGTTTATGTTATCTCAACGCCTGAAGGTATTGATGAGATGATGAAAACATCGGGTAAGAAAAGCTTTGAAACAAAGAGTATAATGATACTTGGCGGAAGCAGGATAGGAAAACATGTTGCTTTCTACATGCAGAAGAACTGTGTTGTTAAGCTGATTGACTCAAATGCCGAGAAATGTGAGGTTCTGGCTGACTTACTTGATAATACTCTGATTATAAATGGTGATGGCAGAAACTCTGAACTCCTTGAACAGGAAGGTATCTCCGAGATTGACGTTTTCGTGGCTGTAACCGGTAATTCCGAAACAAATATCCTGTCGTGCCTTCTTGCCAAGAAAATGGGTGTTAAAAAGACAATCGCGGAGGTAGAGAACATGGAGTATATTCACCTTGCTGAAAACTCCGGAATAGATACGATCATAAATAAAAAGATATCTGCTGCCAGCAGGATCTTCAGGCATACGACCAACCTGAATATGACACAGGTAAAATTCATGGCCGGGACAGATGCTGAGGTCATTGAATTTACTGTTCCGCCCGACGCCCGGATAACGAGAGGCACTCTCAGGAGCATGGATTTTCCGAAAGATGCGATAGTTGGAGGAGGGACAAGGGAAGGAGTTCCTTTTATTGCTACAGGTGATACAATAATTAAAGCCGGCGACAAGGTCGTTGTATTTACCCTGCCAACTGCTTACGACCGTCTGACTAAATTATTTACCTGATATAATGCTGAATTTCAGGATCATTGCAAGGTTCTTCAGTCTTGCTCTAATAATTGAAGGGCTGTTCATGCTTCTTGCAGCAGCTGTGTCATTAATTTACCATGAACCTCCAAAAATTTTCTTCGCTGGCATAATAACAATTGTTACAGGTGTTCTTGTCTACACTCCCCTCCGGAAAGAAGAAAAACTTTACGGAAACAAGGAAGGTTATATTATCGTTGCCGGCATATGGCTTATCATAACCCTTTTCAGTACTTTGCCCTACCTGATGACCCGGACAATGACGAACTTTACTGATGCTTTTTTTGAGTCGATGTCGGGATTTACGACGACGGGCGCCACGGTACTTAACAGCATCGAATCACAATCACACGGGATATTGTTCTGGAGAAGCCTTACTCAATGGATGGGAGGTTTAGGGTTCATAATTATCTCCTTATCTCTCCTGCCTGTCGTAAAATCAATAAACATTCCGCTTACACTGACAGATTTCACCGCTCAGACGACCGATAAGATACATCCGAAGGTACGGGAAGCCACAAAACGATTATTCACAATTTACCTGATACTTACTTTATCCCAGGCATTTCTTCTGTTGATCGGAGGAATGAATCCCTTCGATGCAATATGTCATTCATTTACGACAATGTCGACCGGGGGCTTCACTACCCACGACTACAGCCTGGCGTCAACAGGGAATACTTTTATATTAATAGTACTGACCGTCTTCATGTTCATTGCCGGCACAAATATGACTCTCATATATTTCAGCCTGCATTCCGGTATCAGAAAGATAATCCGGAATAACGAGTTCATTTTTTACGTCATTATTTGCCTGGTGTTCATCCTTACAGGAAGTTTTATTTTATGGCATGAATCGCTTTACACTGCCGGTAAAGCTCTGCTGATGGGCTCATTCCATATTATATCCACTATAACAACCACGGGATTCTACAGTGCAAATTACAATGTCTGGGGAAATGTAATGATCCTGCTGATCTTTGTCCTTATGTTTACCGGGGGTACTGCTGGCTCGGCAGGAGGGAGCCTGAAGATGATAAGACTTCTTGTAGCAACGAAGAATACGCGTCAGGAACTGAAGCGGATGATACATCCGAATGCTGTTATCCCTGTTCAGATCGATCATAAGGTCATCCAGCAGAGCCTTGTCTACAACCTGCTTATGTTCATTGTGATCTATTTCATTGTGATCTGTGCCAGTTCCATGATTATAGCCTTCATGGGATATGATATAATAACTTCTTTCAGCACATCTGCGGCATTGCTCGGGAATATAGGCCCGGCAATCGGCTCCTTTGGCCCGTTCAGTACCTACGACTCGGCGCCTCAATGGGGTAAGTGGTTCTTTTCCTTTATAATGCTTCTGGGGCGGCTGGAATTGCTGTCGGTATTAATATTTTTCACAAAAGGTTTCTATAAACGATGATTTAGCCTTTACCACTCAAGATTGCCGGGTCCCTGACGGATTATTTCTATCTGATCACCGGTGCAGTCTACAATTGTAGATGCCTCATTTTTCCCGTAACCACCATCGATTACAACGTCGGCAAAATCGCGGTACTTTTCATATATAAGCTCCGGATCTGTAGTATATTCAATAATCTCATCCGGATCGTGTATTGAAGTTGTTATCAGAGGGCGGCCGAGTTCTTTAACAAGTTCCAGGACAATACTGTTATCAGGAATCCTGATACCGACAGTCTTTTTCTTGTTCTTGAATAGTTTTGGTATCTGGTTATTTGCTTTCACTATGAAGGTAAAAGGGCCAGGCAGATTACGTTTCAGCAGCTTGAAGATATTATTATCCCTCACGATAGTATACTCAGAGAGCTGACTCATATCGTGAAATATTAGTGACAGGTCGGGGTTCTTTGGATTGAGCCCTTTGTATTGAGCAATTCTCTCAATGGCTTTATTTGCCTTTATGTCACATCCCATTGCATAAACAGTATCGGTAGGATAAATTATAATTCCACCTGATTCCAGTGCATCCAGAACGATCCGTATATGTTTCGGATTCGGATTTTCGGGATAGATGCGGAGTAGCATGTGTGAGGATAATTTGTGCAAAGATAAAAGAAAGTGACTAAAGTGCCTAGAGTGTCTAGAGTTTGGAGTTCGATTTTCAGATACAATTCTACAACATCGGAAACCTTGAGTAAGGGAAGTTGAAGAGGTTGAAGAGTTGAAAGAGTGCAGAAACTAATTCCCCCTTTGAAGGGGGTTAGGGGGATGTTTTTAGTGGTGCTTGGCAGTTATTTGTAAAAAGTGTAGTGAGTGATAATCTGCGATAATCAGCGAGATCTGCGGGAAACCAAGAAGGAGGGGTCGATGAGGCGAAAATCTGCAAGACCTGGACTTGCAAGGCCTGCACGACTTGCATGACCTGCACGACAAAAAAAAGGGTAAGCTCCTTATATCGCACCGCTACAACCACCTACCCTTGCTACCTTCCGATCCTGGGGGAGTTCGGCAGGAGCTGGTCGTATAAGACTTACCCTGCGCAAAAATACGACATTTTGGCAAGCATACCAAATATAATTCAGGAGCTCCTCTCAGGTTGTGAATATTTTTAGATTATATTTGTTAACAGTATTGGATCTGATTTAAATAAAATCAATAAATAAAATGGAACAACAAGTAAATGTCTGGAAAGCTAATCTGACTAACGGGGTCATACTCGGACTAATTGGTATCGTCTATTCTCTCGTGATGTATTTTCTGAATCTGATTCTGAATAATGTACAGGGTTACATTTTTATTCTGATCCAGATAGTCATTCTTTATTTTCTGGTAAAATCATACCGCGATAATTTCATGCACGGGATGATCACATTCGGCCAGGCGCTTGGGGCCGGGGTTATTATATGTCTGTATTACAGCATAATTATAGCAATTTTCACTTATATCCTTTATGCTTTTATAGATACTAACCTTATCGACAAGATGCTGGCAATGGCAGAAGAGAAATTGCTTGGCAGAGGATTAAGTCAGAGCCAGATTGATGCCGGAATGAGTGTTCAGTCAAAGATAATGAAACCAGCATTCATTGCACCGATGAGTATTTTCGGAAATATGTTTCAGGGCCTTATCATGTCGCTTATTGTTGCTGCATTTGTCCGCAAAGAAGGAAATCCTCTTATTGACACTCCTGATAATAATGTCAATTAGTCTGATGGATCTTTCTGTCGTCATACCGGTTTATAACGAAGATGAATCCGTTACCGAGCTTGCCGGCTGGGTAGAAAAAGTCTGCAGAGAGGCCGGTCTCTCTCATGAAATCTTATTCATCGACGACGGAAGCTCCGATTCTTCATGGAACAAAATTGAGCAGCTGACCAAGAACAACAATTCTATCAAAGGTGTGAGGTTCAGGCGAAACTATGGAAAGGCAGCTGCTCTTCACACAGGTTTCCAGGAAGCAACCGGAGATGTAGTCATTACAATGGATTCTGATCTCCAGGACAACCCTGATGAGATTCCTGAACTTTACAGGATGATCCGGGACCAGGGATATGACATGGTATCCGGCTGGAAGAAAAAGAGATATGATCCCTTTATCAAACGGTTCACCAGTAAATTCTATAACAGCACAGCAAGGATTTTTTCAGGGATAAAATTGCATGACTTCAATTGCGGACTTAAAGCCTACAGGAATGAGGTTGTAAAGAGTATTGAGGTCTTCGGTGAGATGCACCGCTACATTCCCATGCTGGCTAAAGAGGCAGGTTTCAGACAGATAGGCGAGAAAACAGTTGAACACAGGCCAAGAAAATACGGAGTATCAAAGTACGGAATGGACAGGTTTGTGAAGGGTTATCTCGATCTGCTTACCATAGGATTTATAAGCAGGTTCGGCAAGAGACCGATGCATCTGTTCGGTCTGCTTGGTTCAATAATGTTCCTGATCGGTTTTGTAATGGCAGGATACCTTGGGATACGGAAACTTGTCTTTGTTCATAACAACCTGAGAGCTCCGCTGGTGACCGACAGCCCGTATTTCTATATTGCCTTGACAGCCATGATAATCGGATCAATACTCTTCCTGACCGGATTCCTTGGTGAACTGATAAACCGAAATTCTGCTGAAAGGAATATCTATCTGATACGGGATAAGATCAATCTTTGACCTTACTAAACATCTCTCCTGTTTGCCCTGCTTTATAATAATGCAGGTTTTTTTCCGGTATCCCCGCCTTTCTTCCTGCTTCAAGGTCGGTTTCTTTATCTCCAAACAGAACACATTCAGTTATATCCAGGTCAAATTCATTTATTGCCCGGAGCAACATTCCTGGTTCAGGTTTACGGCAGCTGCAGGGACCTGTAAAATCAGGATGATGCGGACAATAAAAGACTTTCGATATTATTATTCCCCTGTTCCTGAATTGTTCAATCATCCATGATGTAAGCTTCAAAAAATCTTCTTCAGTGTAGATCCCTTTAGCTATCCTTGCCTGATTTGTAATGACTATTATAAGAAAACCATTATCGGAGTATTCCCTGCAGATATCGAATATCTCTTCATTGAAGATGAAATCTTCATTTGTGAAGATGTCTCCCCTGTCGTGGTTTATCACCCCGTCACGATCTAAAAAGAGGGCTTTATTCATGGTGCAAGAAGAATAGCGGGGGGCAGGGGGCAAGATGCAAGGTGCAAGGTGCAAAGTGCAAGATGCAAGGTGCAAGGTGCAAAGTGCAAGGTGCAAGGTGCAAGATGCAAGGTGCATGGTGCAAGGTGCATGGTGCATGGTGCATGGTGCATGGTGGCGAACAAATTGAGACGACTATTCCACGACAGCGGAAAGGGTGCAGGATGCAGGGTATTAAAAAGGTTTAATTTATTTATATTCATGATCATAGATAATCAGATAAAAGTTCTGAGGCTCTCTGATAATCTTCGGGGATACCGATATCGATGAAGATGTCGTCGAAGATCTGAGCTTTAAGGATCCCTGATCCGGCTTCGTTTTCCATAAGGTCCTTTTCAATTGAAAAGACCTCAGGGAGTTCCTTACTTTCAAAATAATTTCTGTTGATCAGATATATACCACCATTGATCAGGCCTTCCCTGCAGAATCCTTTTTCCCGGAACCTGACGATCATATCCTCCCTGCATTCAACAGTGCCATAGCGGTCGAAATCCTTCATCCTCTTGAGGGCGATAGAAAAAAGATTACTTTTTTCAATATGAAAATCATAGAACTTAAGCAGATCGATCGGAAAAAAGGTATCGCCGTTAATTACCAGGATATCATCAGCCTTAGTGAACCGTGCTGCATATTTAATAGCTCCCCCTGTTCCCAGCGGCTGATCCTCAACGACATATTCAACCGGTATACCGGAAAAAGAATCACCAAAATAGTTTCTGACAGTCCCGGGTTTGAAACCCAGCGACAGGATTATCTTTTCGACAGGATACCTGGTAATCCATTGCAGAACGAAAAACAGAAAAGGTTTGCCGTTAACCGGAGCCATCGGCTTCGGGATATCTTTTATTACACTGCGTAGGCGTGTACCCATCCCTCCTGCAAGGATTACCGCTTCCATGTCTCGTTAATTTTCCATCCCTGGCAACCGCTTTCGCTGAAATGAAAATTCAGCACTCTTCCATTGAATCTTCCAAGTGCGTTTATGAGGTCGAGTTTCCTTACAGGGTCTGTTGCGAAGAACATGAACCCTCCTCCCCCGGCACCTGATACCTTGCCACCGTAAGCGCCTGTGCTCATTGCCGCTTCATATATATTCTCGATATGCCTGTTGGTTATCGATGCCGCCATCTTTTTCTTGTTTTCCCACTCTTTTCCGAGGGTTCGGGAAAATCCGGTTATATCTCCTTTTAGCAGAAGTTCTTTCATTATAAATGAACTCTGTTTTATGTTGTGAGTGGCTTCAAGCTGTATTTTTTTACCCTTCCTTGTATTTTCCTGCTGTTCTCTTATGATCTTATCGGAAGCCCTTGGTGCCCCGGTATAAAAAAGTACCATTGACGCTTCAAGTTCGTCGACTATCCATTTCTTCATTCTCAGGGGATTCACTATCACCCTGTCGTCCTTATAAAATTCAATAAAGTTAAAACCGCCGAATGTAGCTGCATACTGATCCTGCTTCCCTCCTCTCAGTCCCAGGTCGATCCGTTCTATCTGATAGGCAAGGTATGCCATGTCGTAATCGCCAAGCGGAAGATTAAGCCATTCTGTAAAAGCCTTAAGAACAGCCACAACCATTGTCGATGATGATCCGAGTCCGCTTCCGGGAGGAGCGTCGCACCAGGTTGTCATCTTAAATGAAAGCGGTTTGCTGATTCCAAAATCTTTTACGATCCTGTTATAGACCCCCTTTTGCAGATCCAGCTGACCATCGACAGGCAGGGCAAGAGCAGGTTTATATCTTTTACTGAAATTCTGATCGGCCGCACTGATCACTATTGAACTGGTGTTTATCTCCTCTATTGTACAGAATGCATACTGGTCGATTGTTGCATTCAATACGGCACCTCCGTACATATCGGAGTAAGGCGACACATCACTGCCTCCTCCGGCCAGTCCAAGTCTCAGTGGGGCCTTGCTTCGGTATATCATTGGTTAGTGGTTTTTAGACATGGTGTAGTTAATAAGTCAGAAGGCAGAAGGCAGAAGGCGGAGGGCAGGGAGCGGGGGGCAGAGAGTGGAGACCGGAGACAGAGACCGGATTTAAAATGAGCAGGGAATAACCCTTTCCGCTGAAGCGGATTCGTCGTTGTGCTTCGAGCACCTTGCACCATGCACCCTGCACCATGCAACCTGCACCATGCACCATGCAACTTTTGACATTTCACTACCAAGTTCAACCTCATTCTTAAGTTTTCTGTTTAGTACTCTCTCTGCTTACATCTATTACTGCGGCAGTCAGCTTGTCCCATGTGAACCTGGACTTCTCACGGATGACACCTGCAGAGAATTCATCATATCTGTTGTTAGTGAAAAAATCGCTGATTGCTGCACTTACTGATTGCGGGTCAGGGTTTACAACATATCCGCATTCACCATTCTTTACTATTTCGCCAAGACCACCTACATTCGTCACAAGCATCGGCTTTCCGAAATGGTATGCTATCTGCGTAACACCGCTTTGCGTTGCGCTCCTGTAAGGCTGAACAATAAGGTCCGCAGCAGAGAAAAACGAAGCGACCTCATTTTCTCTTACGAAACGGTCAATGAGGATCACATCGCTGCCCATATCACTTTTAGCGATGATATCCTTGTAAGGTTTATCATTCTCATAGAACTCCCCTGCAACGATAAGCTTAAGTTTGCCGTTCCTCAGATTTTTGTCAGCAAAAGCTTCAAGAAGAAGATCAAGTCCTTTATAGGCTCTTATAAACCCGAAGAAAAGCATATATGAATTGTTTGCAGGGAGGTTGATATTATGTAATGCCTCCTCACGGCTCAACGGTGTGCCATAATTATCGTAAAGCGGGTGAGGATTATAGATAACAGGGAAATCAACTTTAAATGATTTAAGATCATCTCTTACACTTCCTGACATTACTATTCCACCTTTGATACTTTTCAGGAAGTAACGTGTCAGCATCCTGTCAATGAGGCTCTTCTCATGGGGTATCACATTGTCGAAGATGCATATCACACGTGTTGATCCGTTCCCGGATGCAATTCTTGCGACAGTGCCAAAACAGGGAGCCATGAAAGGGTTCCAGTATTTTATCAGGAGGATATCAGGTTTTTGTTTTCTTATTTTCCTTCCGATGCTTATCCAGTTGAATGGATTCAAAGAGTTCAGTGCCCTTTTGATCTTCAGATCTTCCGGAGCTGCAGCTTCAGTGAACTGTGTCTTTCCGGGAAAAAGTAATCCGGGGTATTGTAAAGTGAATGTAAGTATTTCAGTATCATGGCCCTCCGATTGGAATTGCCTGGCAAGTCTTTCATTGAAAGAAGCCAGTCCTCCCCTGTAAGGATGGGCGGTGCCAAGGATTGATACTTGCATCAGCTTAAAAAATATGAGTCAAATGTAAGAAAAATGGGGAAAAAGATAAAGGCCTTACGGCTTTACGGCATTAAGGCGTTAAGGCGGAGAGCGGGGGGCAGGGAGCAGAGGGCAGGGAGTAAGGGTACGGAACTATCCAATTCCCCCTTTGAAGGGGGTTAGGGGGATGTTAAAGGTCGTTACCGAGAAGAGCGGGGGGCGTGGGCAGGTACTGTCTAATTCCCCCCTTGAGGGGGGTTAGGGGGATGTAAGAAAGGCGTTAAGGCGTTAAGGTATCAGATATTAAAATTCAGGTAATCGCTGAGGTAGCTGAATTTCGGAGTCAGCTTGCCCTCTCTGAGGATTGTAGCTCTGTCAATAATCGGGCTGGTGGATCCGCCAATGAGTTCATCCATCACTTTCTTCATAAGCTGCCTGCCAAAATCGACCGATGAATCTCTTGGCAGTTCGCCGGGAAGATTGTCGACTGCCATAACTGTGATGACACCCGGTTTCCAGAATTGCGGGTCTTCAAAGCCAGTTACAGGATCATAACCATAAAAAGGATCTGAGATGGAAGCAGTCCTTATTGTTGAAGGAACAGATCCGTTGACATCGCAGGTTACATCAGCTATGACTGATATCCTGAAACCGGGATCTCTCATTTCTTCCTTTGTGAAGAGAACCGGTGATCCGGGATCCCAGTAATGACCTGTAATTAAAATATCTGCTGCTTTTGCAAAAGGAAGGAAGGCAGATTGATACTCAGCCGGATAGCTCATGAAATGTGTGAAGTTGAAACCATAACCGTTCCTGTGGCTTGTATAATATTGAGGGCCAATCTGGCAGAAAACAGGATACCCGAATTCCTTATTCAGAAATTCTTCAGGGGAGACCTGTTTAATATGGCATTTCAGCAGAGTCTCAACAGCTCCTCCGGCAACCCTGCCCTCACCCGTCAGGATGATCTTTAATCCCGGTTCCGGATCTGCATCTTTTAAGACTGACCACATCTCTTTCAGATCACGGCATTGAGAGGCCGGTTTAAGGCTGAATCGTTTCGTTCTCAGACCGTAGGCTCTTAACCCGTTATAGGCGCCTATAATGCCAGCCCACCTTCCAAAAGCAACTATTCTCTCACCAGTATCTGTTACGAGATATTCATAATCAATAAGAGTGATGCCTTTTTCAGCCATATTAATGAACATATCACGATTATGAATCTGTCTCTTCCCTACGTGTGCAAAAAACATGTATGTTTTGCCGTCAATAAATGTTGCGGGATCAACTTCCTTTATCCCGATAAGTAAATCGCAGAAACCCAGATCTTCGGTTATCGGAACATCTATGGCTTTATATTCTTCATCGGAGAAGCACCTTATATCTGATGGCTGGATATAGAATTCTGTTCCAGGGTAAGTCTTCCTGAGGGTAGTGATCTGTTCCGGGGTAAACGGAACTCTTCTGTCAGGGGGCTTTTTTGTTTCGCGGAGGATCCCTATTTTAATTTTCCTTCCCATAAAAATCCCGACCCTTAATATCTTATTAAAGATAGTAAAAAAGATCGGGAAAAAGAATGATAATCTTTGCGTTAACCTTAATAATAGATTATCATTTAACAAATTTTTATTATCAAGATTGTATTAAATAATTTAATTATAACTAAATAGCAAATCCTGAATAAATTTAAAACAAAAACCGGAAGTACGAGTCATCCCTCGATCAGGCTCTGAAGAACCCGATGTGAATTACCCCGGGGTAAACCATGATCGAGCAATCTTTCCAGTATATCTGCTCTGAAGGAGCCCAATGTGAATAACCCCGGGCCAACAGCCCGGGGTAGGCAATGTTTCACCGCGATTCATCCCTGAAAGGGGTGAAATAAATCATTCAATTCAAAAACTTTTGTATCTTAGTACTTTCTCGCTGTTGAATTTTTAATACCCTTAGTTATGTCAAGTTATCATCAACTTATGTATCATATTGTCATTAGGACAAAAGATAACCGTAGAACAATTGATACTAACCAGTCCAGGCACCTTTTTGCCTATATTGGAGGTATTATTAAAAACAAAAACTGTCATCTTTACAGAATTAATGGCATCGAGGATCATTTACATATTCTCACAGACATTCATCCTTCAATCGCTCTTGCAGACTTCATAAGAGACCTTAAAGTAAGCACATCCATAGGGATGAAGAATTGTGGATTTTTTCCCTCTTTTGAAGGCTGGTCTGAAAAATACGGAGCATTTACATGTTCATATCTTGATGCCGGAAAAATCATAGAGTATATCAAGAATCAGCAGGAGCATCATAAAGAAGTCACCTTTTTAGATGAATACCGAAGGCTTTTAATCGAATCCGGGATCTCTATTGAAGAAAAGTATTTCCCTTAATAAAATATTCAGCACCTTCGGTGCTGGGACAACTCATGGAGTATCCTCTACCCCGGGCTGTCGGCCCGGGGTTATTCATATTAGGCACCTGTCGGTGCCATCGTACCAAAGGTATATGCTTAACCTGAAAGCCTAAGAAGTAGGAAGTTTTTACACTATAATAAAAAAATCATTCAGTTAATGAGTGCTATCCGAGGGATTTACTCAACAAGTTAATAATACTGCTTAATGTAACTAACAAGAATAAGACTAATATAAGCCTCTCTACCCTGCTCTGAAGAGTCATCTGTGAATAATGCTGAAATAAATCTGGATTAGACCCTCCCTTTATTGATCAGGCTCTGAAGAACCCGATGTGAATTACCCCGGGGTAAACCATGATCGAGCAATCTTTCCAGTATATCTGCTCTGAAGGAGCCCAATGTGAATAACCCCGGGCCGACAGCCCGGGGTAGGCAATGTTTCACCGCGATTCATCCCTGAAAGGGGTGAATCGTTTGTTAAGCCAAGGCAGATATCTAAATAATAGAAGGAATCCGGAGCTGATTTTACAGGTTATCCGGATTGAAAACAACAGTTGCCCTTCCAAAAACAGATTGTACGGCAGAACCTCTGCCTGATTCATAAGGACTTCGTTCCAGGGAGCCGTCGAGGATACCTTTAACGCAGGCTACCTGGTCGTTAATGAAATCAGCAGGTAAGGGTTCCCTGTGACCAGGGAAGATAGTTGTGTATTCCGGCATCCTGCTCTGAAGCATCTCGAGCGTGGTCAGGTACTCGCTTAATGGTCTGCATGTGGGAAGCCACAGCCAGACAAGAGCGTTAGTGTTATCACCTGTAAAAAGGAGCTTGTTCTCCTTGTCAAGCAGAACAAGTTCTCCGGCTGAATGGCCAGGAGCATGAATAACCTCAATCCTTCTGCCGCCAAGGTTGAAAATATGTCCGTTTTGTACTGGAGTGAATTCCGGATCATTAATCTTTCCCTTGTAGAGCTCTGCCTCCGGTATATTCCTCTGCTGCTGAGCGCCTTCCGGCATCTGCCGTGGTTTGCTGTAAGGCTTTGCATCTTCCAGATCGCCCGGATGAAGATAGATCCTTTCAAACTGGTAATTGGCGCCTGAATGATCCGGGTGAGCGTGAGTATTTACAACAATAAGAGGCTTTCTGGTGTACTTTTTGACAAGCGACGCCAGGTCAGCAACTCCCAGACCAGTGTCTATCAGCAGTGCACTGTCCTTACCGGCAATAAGATACATGTTATCGTCTCCGTTGTCGCTGATCTGCCAGACATTGTCGGCAACTTCAATGACCTTTAACCAGGTATTGGCAGCCTCAGTCTGTTTGTTCTTGCACGAATAGAGAGCAGAAAAAATGATAATGAGCGAAAAGAAAACCAGAATCTTTTTCATAATGTTTAATTTTTAATGTTATAATCTGACTTGTTTATTAAATGTTGCAGGTTCCGGGTTCCGGGTTCCGGGTTCCGGGTTCCGGGTTCCGGGTTCCGGGTTGCAGGTTGACCTTGCACCTTGCATCCTGTTCATTTAAATAACATTGGTGCAAATTCCGAGAGATATATTCTCCAGTTGGCCCAGGTGTGTCCGCCGGTACTTTCGCGGTATACATATTTGAAATTATGTTTATCAAGAGTATTGCGGAGGGTTAAGGCGCTCTGGTAAACGAAATCGTCCTTACCGCAGGCAATCCAGTAAAGTTTGTATCCGCTTTTTTTCAGCGCTTCGATCTTTGCATCCCTTTCTTTTTCAATCTTTTCAGCATCGGCGCCCTGCTGACGGCCAGCCATAATACCCATGCTGAAGACACCAATATAGCTGAACATCCCGGGATTATCATTTGTTATTGTCTGTGTATGACCACCTCCCATTGAGAGTCCTGCAATAGCGCGGTTATCCTTACCTGTCAGTGCCCTGAAATTCTTTTCAATAAAAGGTACAACATCTTTTACAAGGTGTTCTTCAAATTTCCCTGTCATTCCTGATCCTGAAGGAATTCCCTGCTGACCCTGGGTTCCCGGGACGGGCGGGACCTCATTCTGTGCGCCTGCCTGGTTGGCATTACCGTTTGTCATCACAACTATCATTGGTTTAGCTTTACCCTGGGCTATGAGGTTGTCCATTATCTGGGCTGTCCTCCCCATATTGGTCCATGCATCCTCATCACCGCCTGCTCCATGTAACAAGTAGAAGACCGGATACCTCTGCGTATCACCTTCGTATCCTGCGGGAGTATAGACATACATCCTGCGGTCGAAGCCGATAACTGAGGATTTATACCACACTTTCGTAACAGTACCGTGCGGGACATTATTCTTATGAAAATAAAGGTCCGATTCCGGTCCGGGGATTATAAAGAAATTCTGATAATTCGTTCCATCGCGGCGTACCTGCACATTATTGGCATCCAGCGCTTTGACACCATCAACGGTGAAGTTATAGGCGTACAGTTCCGGCTTCAGGGGACCAACTGTTATCGAAAACATTCCCGTATCATTCTTAACCAGCTCTTCAACGCCGCCTGGTCCAGTCTGCCATTCACCGGTTATCGTTACTTTTGAGGCATCCTTCGAATAGACCCTGAAAGTGACTTTATTATCAGGCATGATCTCAGGAGAGATGATCCTGGCAGGCGCACGGAAACCAGGTCTGGCGCCAGGCGCTGCTTCCGGCCTTGGTGTAACCTGCCCGTATCCATTTCCGGAAATAAATAGAATTGTAACAATTGTTACAAATGCTGCTTTCAATAAATTCTTCATAACATTAAATATTTTTATTGAGGATATTACTACAAATTATGCCATCCCGAATATACTCATTTCACCTCAGAGAAACCTGCTTCTGAAGTTTTATATCTCCCGCTGATGCACCTACCAGCAGATCAATATTGCATGGATCATCATCCCAGTCGTGGATTGTCTCGTTCCAGTAGCGAAGGTTTCTGACCGGTATCGTCAGTGTAATTGTTTTACTTTTACCCGGCTGAAGGAGAACGCGGGAAAATGCTTTCAGTTCCTTATAAGGCCAATCTACTGAAGGATTGATTCTGTGCACGTATGCCTGAACGACCTCCTCCGCAGGTTTTTGACCGGTGTTTTTCAATACAAAAGATACTGAGATATCATCGCGCCTTCCATATTTTTCCTTGTCGGTAGCTATTGATGAATACTCAAAAGAAGTATATGTAAGACCATGACCAAACGGATACATGATTGGGATGTTTTTTGTATCATACCAGCGGTATCCTACAAGTGATTCCTCTGAATAAAAGGCATCATTCGGATCTTTTGTGGCATCCTGCACTGTTTCCTTTCTTTCTTCATTTCGACCTGCATTATTTCCTGAAACAAGGCCGGCAAATACATCTCTCCGACCCTGACCCGGAGAATAATTATTCAGGTAAAAAGCCGGCGAATCCTCAAGTTTCACAGGTAATGTAAATGGAAGGCGCCCCGAAGGAGAAATATTACCAAGCAGGACATCAGCAAGGGCATTTCCCCCTTCGGTTCCGTTAAACCATGAGATCAACAGGGCTTTTGACAGAGGATTGACAATATTCAGATCATTTGGAGCACCGCTTACCAGGACAGTTATGATAGCCGGGTTCACTTCGGCGATCCTGCTCATTAATTCATCCTGCGCGAATGGCAATTTAATATCTCTCCTGTCGCTGCCCTCTGTTTCGACAGAGCGGTTGTCTCCTCCGATAAAGATCACTATATCAGCTTTTTTTGCAGTTTCGACAGCTTCCTCTCCAAGTTTTTTTACTTCAAGCTGTCTTTGCAATTCCTCCTTCCGGAGCTCTTCGGGAGATCTCCTCCGGAACATAGCTCCTGAACCGGAGGCCTGAGGCAGATAACCCCGGGCATTAATAAGCTCTGCTTTGTCACCGATCCTGTTCTTTAGTCCTTCGAGAGGAGTGATTTCATATAAAGTCTTTACACCTGCCCCTACTCCTCCAAGACCCATTGTCTGTGTTGCATTGGCACCGATTACAGCAATCACGGGTTTTTTGCTAAGGTCGATAGGCAGGATACCATCATTTTTCAGAAGGACTATCGATTTAGAAGCGACTTCATAGGCTATCTTCTGCTGTTCGGGTTTTGAAGTGACTTCCTTATTGGCCTGGTCTTCTGGGACAGGTTCGATAGCCATTCTGACCCTCAGTATTTCACGGACACGCTGATCTATAATACTTTCCGGAACGATTCCTGCTTTCACAGAATCAAGAAGAGGCTGACCCAGGAACCTGTTTCCGGGCATTTCAACATTAAGTCCGCTCATAACAGACTTTACCGTACTATGAACACCGCCCCAGTCGGAGATGACCATTCCTGCGAAGCCCCAATCATCTCTCAGTATTTTGTTAAGAAGCATATCGTTTTCGGAGCACCATGAACCATCGACTTTGTTATATGCGGCCATTACTCCGAAAGCATCGCCATCCTCCACAGCCTTCCGGAAAGGCGGCAGGTAAATCTCGCGCATAGCCCTTTCACCAATTATTACATTTACATTCCCGCGGTTATTCTCCTGGTTGTTAAGGGCATAGTGTTTCAGGCAAACAGCGACTCCGTTATCCTGAACACCCTTAGTGTATCCTGTTGACAGAGCAGCGCTTAAAAAGGGATCTTCGCTGAGGTATTCATAGGTACGCCCTCCGGTTGGTATCCTCTGAATATTTATTGCCGGACCCAGGAGCATATCCTTACCGCGCAGCCTGGCTTCCCGCGCCATGCCGGTTCCGTAAAGGTAAGCCAGTTCGGTACTCCAGGTAGCGGCAAGAGCAGAGCCGGTCGGGAAGAAAGTCGCCTTATCAGTTTCCCATCCCAGGGGTTTCCAGCTGTTGGGTTCCATTTCTTCGCGGATGCCAAAAGGGCCATCGACATAGTGCATATCGGCAATACCAAGTCTTTCAATACCTGCAGAGGTGAACATGAATTTACCGTGAAGCATGTTGATCTTCTCTTCAAGGGTCATTTGTTTGATGATGCCGTCTATTTCTCTGTCATATTTCAGCAGATCTGACTTGTGGGTTTTATTTTCTGAACAGCTGAATAATAATGTTGTGCAGATAATTGCAATTAGAAGTCTGGGTTTCATGATATTTGGATTATTTTATTTCGTTATGTTCTACCAATGCATACTTACCGGAAAAAATTAAAGATAATTATAATTAATATCCGGTATTAAATGGCCGAACTTCCTTATTTATTAATAAACAAAATTATTGGTCTGCTTTTTGCGGATAAAAGGTCTGTGAGTTTTAATATCTTTGCAGAAAGGTGCTGGAAGCACAATTTGTTCTTTGATAATTGTATTTTCTACATATTACTCATTACTCATTGCTTAGTGCTCAGAGCCCCCTGCTCCCGGCTCCAGGCTCTGAGCTATTTGGGGCTGACTGGTTTTGACAGCATCAGAGGAGGTATGTAAGCATGCAGTGTGTGGTGGCGCGTCACTTAAACAGTGTCACAAAACAATAAAAGGCGAATCTAATTACGCTCTCGCTGCTTAAGCGAATAAAGTAGCTTAAGCTTCATTCCGGCTCATGAGTCGGGACGGGACGTCTCCCGGGCGGTTCTGCCCTGATCCAACCCGATAAGGAGGCGCTCGCAATCCAGGGATAGTCTGATGACAGTTCCGGTCTGACGGCGAAATAAAAAGGAACTAAGGATTTGTTAGGTTGTCGTGCAGCTGACAGGTCTCGAAAATCAAGCATGACTAAGCATGTAGAAAGCATATGGCCTTTATGTTTGGACGCGGGTTCGACTCCCGCCAGCTCCACAAAGGACTCTAACCTAATCAGTTAGAGTCTTTTTGTTACCCCAACGCAGCGCAGGTATATTCATCGTTTCCGCTACTCAATGCAACGCAAGCGTGCATATACTGAGCAAACTAAAAATTGCTCCTGCGCAACACGCTAATAATCAATACTTACACTGGCTGCAACATTTTTGCAACCGCCCCCCGAAATGTTAAAAAATGGGTAAATAGAATTAGCCAATTCTTGCACCTATTCTTCCAACTACCCGTTTTGGGTTACGAATTGGCTAATTTGATGTTCGCAAAACCGCATGGAATCTTGTTTATCGACTTTGTTAAATTTAAACGATTTTCCTATGGAAGCAAACATTAAAATCACGTTCTGGATTAACAGGACTAAGAAGAATTCAAAGAATCTTGTACCTGTTTACATGCGGGTTACACAGAACTACGACTTTTTCAATAAAGCCACTGGTATTCGAATCCCTGCAGGGGATTGGGATAAAAAGGCAATGAGAATCAGGGGTGCTACACAAGAGGTTGCAACCACCAACGCCACACTTGACTCTCTCAGGGTAAAAGTGCTTCAGGTGGTTAACTCTCTTAACCTGAGTGGTAAGCCATATAACATCCACTCAATCCAGAAAACACTTGAAGGTAATGAAAATTCCCAACTCACCATTTTAAAGGTATATGAAGAACAACTAACGGAAATGAAGAAACTCAAGGGGAAAGACTTCGCTCCTGCCACAATCATCAAGTATAAAAGCACACATCTCAGGCTGAAGCAGTATATAAGATATAAGTATCACCGTGGCGATATGTACCTGTATGAACTTAACTTTCAATTTATGAGCGGTTTTGAGGCATACCTGAAGCAAAAGTTCAATAATTCAACCACCACGTGCTATAAGCACTACCAGAGGTTCACTCGTGTAATACATAATGCCATGCACAAGGGATACATCGATAAGTATCCATTTGAAAATTACAAAATCAAATTGCCACGTTCCAAAATACTCTATCTTACTCAGGAAGAGATTGACCGCATTGACCAAACCAACTTCAAAGTAGAGAGGTTGAACGTAATAAGGGATATTTTCGTTTTCTGCATCTACACTGGACTCGCTTATGCTGAAGTTGAGTCGCTCACTCCAGATAACATTACCAAGGGTATGGACGGAGAGTTATGGCTGAATATCCATCGGAAAAAGACCAAAAAAGAATACCAAGTACCTCTCCTGCCCCGTGCTATGGAAATCTTAAATAAATACAAAGACCATCCAGTATGTATAAAGAAAGGGAAATGTCTGGCAGTGCCGTCAAATGTCAAGTATAACGCATATCTCAAGGAAATTGCGGATATTGCTGGTATTCCAAAGAACAAGCCACTGGTGACTCATCTTGCCAGAAAAACATTCGCTACGACAATAGCATTGACAAACGGAATGAATATCGGAGTACTTTCAAAAATACTTGGGCATAACTCGATAAAGGTAACACTTGATTCCTACGGAACTATCATTGACGAATTGATGCTTCGAAGTGTCAAGGAATTGAAGCAGAAATTATCAGCACAAAAAGACACCAAGCAGATACCTGAACTGACTATAGATAATGATGCTGTTACAGACCTGCTGAATGAATTTAAAAAATCAAATAAAAACTAACCGCTTATAAGAATCAGGAAGTCAATAATAAGTTCCGTAAACTGGTGAAATTCTTGCAATCTTAATGACTGATAACAAAGGTTAAGGTGAGAGATAATCTACTCTACTGAACATTTATTGTTGTTTTCATACCCCGACAATTAAGTAAATTACCCGTTGTAAATGTGATGTTTACAGCGGGTTTTTTCTTTGTGGTGGAAAATATGGTGGATTAAATCCACGATTAAAGAGTGTCGACTTGGTCTTGGCGATGAAGTAGAATGCTGATGCAGTTGGTGTTTTTTTGAAGATAAGTACTTATTAAATAAGTTATAGGAGTAATTTTCTATATCTCTGTATCTTTAACACCATTATTCTTTAACCCAATTATATGAAACATACACTCTTTGCAATTTTCATCTTTTGTAATGCTATACTATTCGGTCAAAATACTGCAAATATTTCGGGGAAGGTGGTTGATATGTCCACAAATGAGGTTCTCCCATTTTCAAGTGTGTCGTTAACAAATAGAACTGACAACAGTTTTGTTTCTGGTACAATCACGGATGAGAAAGGCATTTTTATCCTGAAAGACCTAACCTCTGGTAATTATTTGATAACTATTTCATTTGTTGGTTTCCAGTCATTTACAAAAGAAATTTTGATAGGAACACTTAACAATAATTATGATATTGGTAAAATTGAACTTGAACCATCTGTCAGCCAATTGGGAGAAGTTCAGGTTACAGGGGAAAGAGTAACTGTTTCAACAACACTTGAGAAAAAGTCATTCACTATTGATAACAATATTTCGCAAACAGGTGGTTCTCTGTTGAAAGCCATTCAGAATCTCCCCGGGATTACAGTTGACACTGAGGGCAAAATATATTTAAGAGGAAGCGACAAAGTGACTGTATTGATTGACAATAAACAATCAAGCCTAACTGGATATGAAAACCAGAAGGGATTAGACAATATTCCTGCTTCAAATATCGAACGTATAGAAATAATTAATAATCCATCAGCAAAATATGACGCAAAGGGTATGGCTGGAATTGTTAATATTATTTATAAGAAAGAACAAAAGTACGGCTTTAATGGTGAAATTGGCTTATCGGCAGGTGTAGGTGAAATGACCACCCGAAAAGAAAATTTACCCGCAATTATGGAAAAATATAGTTTCACACCAAAATTATCACCCAGTCTGTCAATTAATTATAGAGCAAAAAAAGTGAACATTTTTCTTCAAAGTGACGGAATGGTGAGAAAGAGAGTGAATACAAATGAATTTAGTACCCGAAAATACTTTGATGGTGTTACTCCTGATATTCAATCTCAGTTTCTTGAAAACCGCTCACAGCAACTTTATAATATTAAAGCGGGAGCAGATTGGTATTTAAATGATAATAACACTCTGACATTTTACGCCTTATGGGAAGATGAGTATCACGTTGACCGTGGAGATGTTCCATATGATTATCTGGACAGCAATCAAAGGTATCGGTTATGGCAATGGGCAGAAGATGAAGACACAAAATTTATCAATTTTTCAATGCAATACAACCATAAGTTTGAACAACTCGGACATAATATTGACTTCGGTTATATCTACACTGGTGGTGGAGAAGATGAACTATTTCCATTTACAGATTCAAGTGCAGTTCGTCAATCTACAGACCAGACACACCTATTTGCAAAAGAATATGTTCACAGTATAAACTTTGATTATACCAAACCCCTCAAAGCGGGTCGTATTGAATCAGGTATAAAAATTAACCTGCGTCACCTGCCTATAACTTATAGTGAAACAATGGGCGAAAACTCAATTCTTGACCCGAATGTCGGGAGTTATTCCGACTATTATGAAGATGTAATTGCAGGTTATATCAATTATATTTTTGAATCGAAGAAAATTGAAATCGAAGGTGGTATTCGTGCCGAACAGTCGTTTATAAAATATGAGATAGACCCTGCCAACATTTATCTGAATGAAAACGATAAATACAATTATTTTAATTTGTTCCCAAATATCAGGTTCACTTATAAGGTTAACGACAACAATCGTATATCGGCATTTATAAATAAGAGGATTGACCGCCCGACTGAATTTGATTTGCGCCCATTCCCGAAGTATGATGACCCCGAAATTCTTAAAACGGGAAATCCATTCTTGCGCCCACAATATACACAAACCTTTGAGTTGGCTTATAAGCACAATTGGGAGGCTGGCTCTGCCTATATTTCATTGTTTCATCGTCAGATTTCCGACATTTTCTCTCGCATCTATACCGCAGATACATTATCACAGTATAATGTAGTCAATGCTATTCCTGAAAATCTTGGGAAGGGTTACAATACAGGTTTTGAAATCTTTGCCGAGCATGAATTTGCAAAATGGATTAAACTTAGCAGTAGTTTTAACTGGTATCAAAATATTTTAAACCAATGGAGTGGAGAAAATTATTATCCATATCCCCAGCCTTTTACATTCCCTGAAACCAAGAGCAACACTTGGAACTTTAAGGTGAATGCAAATTTTGAACTGAAAAAAGAAATATCTATCCAGTTGACAGGAATTTATTATGCTCCAGATATAGTTCCGCAGGGAGTAGTTGAAGAAAGATATTCTGTTGATTTTGGAGTTTCAAAAAAGTTTTCGGATGAAAAGTGGGAAATCTACTTAAATGCGAACGATATCTTCAATACCTTCGAAATAGAAACTACATTATCTGGCGATGATTTAAATCTCCACAAAATAAATTATGCGGAAACCCAAATGGTTATTTTGGGTATGAAATATAAATTCTGAAAGAATATCAGCAGGATTATTTGAACTGACCTTTGCTGTTTTTGATTTGAATTAATGGTATTTCGTAGGTTTTATTAAAACCATTGCCTTTTTTTAAATAAAAGCACCCCAAATGAAGAAAACAAAATGGAACCAATTAATATTGCTGGCAATGCCCAGAGAGAATTTTCCATAAAATTCGGAACATTCATGCCAAAAACACTCGCAATCAAAGTTGGTATCATTAATATTATTGAAATAAGGGTTAGTTTTTTCATTACATCGTTAAGATTGTTTGAAATAACTGAAGCAAATGCGTCCATCATCCCGCTCTGTATATCTGAGTAAATTTGAGCCATGTCAAGTGCCTGCTTGTTTTCAATAAAAGCATCCTCTAACAAGTCTTCATTAATTTCTGTCGTAATCTTTTTTGAATTTCGAAGTTTTGCCAGAACTATGTCATTGGATTTTATTGATGTAATAAAATACACCAGACATTTCTCCATTTTTAGCAATTTATTTAATTCTTTATTCTTTATTGATTTTTCAAGGTCTTGCTCAATAAGTGATGTTGATTGATTGATTTGTTTTAAATACTTCAGGTATAAATTACCAGAACGCAGAAATAACCGAAGTACAAAATTTATGCTATCAGTTATCTGCTGGTATTGGTCTCTGAAGGGGGAGGGTTGGCTGAAAGGCAGGACTTCATTGTCTTGTAAACAAAGTGTTAAAGTAAAATCGTTGGTTATAAAAATTCCAAGTGGAATTGTATGGAACGGAACTCCGTTGTTTTCAATTTTAACAGGTATTCGAAGAATTATCAGAGTCCAGTCATCATCAAATTCGATACGGGGTCTTTCATCTTGGTCAAGAATGTCGTTTATCAGGTCTGACGGCAACTTAAATTCATCTGTAAGTGAAATTGTTTCCCTTTCAGTTGGATTAATAATATTTATCCAACAACCTTTCTGTGGTTCGTTGATTTCAACGTAACCGCCAAATGTTTTAAAGATTTTAATCATGATGATGTCTCCTTACAATAATCTCCGTAAGGAAACATACAGTCCCTTACAGAAGTGTTAATACTTTAATTTTACTATGATAAGGGTCTGCTTCCATAAATATTTGTGCTATGGTTGCCGCAAAAGTAAAAATATTTTTCAATGAATGTTCAATAAGACTTTATTTTTTTCTTACAGTAGAGTCCGACTAAAAAAGTCTGAAAGTGAAACTTAAAAAGAAGACCAGACCAGTTGAATTCCAGAAATTACAAGCAGAATCTCAACAACAATTATAAAAGTGGTTTTTGATAACTTTTGAATTATTCGTTTCCCTGCCCAACTACCCAGAATCATTGCTACACCAATGAAGAATCCATAATATAGTTCTGCTAATCCAATAAGGGAATATCTGCCATAGACCACTGTTTTTGTAAGATGCATGGTTAGTGCTGTAAAGGCTTCACTTGCCACATATGCTATAGCAGAAAGATTAAGACCAAGAAAAAAAGCAGCACCAAGCGGTCCTGCACTTCCCGCAAGACCTGATAGGAATCCTGTCAAACCACCACCAATCAACATTCCCCTGTAACCAAATGAAATTCTTTTGATTTTTAATCTGCGATATAATACAATCAATATCAGGAAAATACCAATACCGATTTTTATTTTTTTACTGTCAATGTCTGTGAACAGGTAACTTCCAGCAAACGAGAAGGGTATTGCTGCAACAATAAAATAAACAATCGGTTTCCATAGTAATTCTTTCCTTCCAAACCATACCCGTGAGGCATTCCCAAATATCTGTGCAATTGTTAAAATCGGGACTGCGGCTTTAATTCCGACAATGCTCGTCAGGACTGGCAATAACAAAAGAGCACCGCCAAAACCTGCTGCCCCTGATATTGTTGCAGCAATAAAAGCGATAATGAAAATTAAAACAAATTCCATGTTTTAATTTTTCATCAAAAATAATTGTCATGCATTCTTAAATGCCTTTTTCCCAGCAAATCTCGAAGCACTTCCAAATGCATGTTCAATACGCATTAGTTGATTGAATTTTTCAATGCGTTCTCCCCTGCACCCGCTGCCTGTCTTCAGGTGACCAGCATTAACAGCAACGGTTAGGTCTGAAATGAAACTGTCAACGGTTTCTCCGCTACGATGCGAAACAAAGCAGTTATAGGAATTTTTATATGCCAGTTCAATAGTTTCAAGTGTTTCCGTAACTGTTCC
>MTKZ01002432.1_pt1 | contig 72899 bp, 56 predicted proteins | sample 1042781 | NCBI WGS metagenome assembly MTKZ01 (sample SAMN06212207, study PRJNA360539) | anaerobic digester metagenome | biome: Wastewater treatment plant; material: sludge; isolation source: anaerobic digester fed with sludge from wastewater treatment plant | place: Denmark: WWTP Viborg ... | reverse complement strand
AATATTCTGGAATGAATCCTTCGATGAATTGAATTTCTTCTTCTGATAATTCAAAATATTCATAAATTTTTTCATCAGTCCATTTATACGAAAAATCAAGCCAAGGGACAGATTTTAATTGTCCACTTTCTAAATGAGAATCAATTTTAAAAATAGATAAACAAAATCTAGCGAATTTTGTTCTTATATATGCCAGGAAATTCTCAGCTTCATTATATTCTTTGAAGCCAAAATATTGCTGTTTTTTTTCTGTTTCAACTTTTCTATCATTTGGTACAAAAGTATAAAAATCCGATTTTCTAAGTTCATTTATTTTATCAAAATAAACATTCCCTCTAATTTTACCTACATTAACATAAAATTTGCCATTAGAATATACATATGCAAAAAGAGAAGAATTCTTTTCACAATAATTCAATATTTTATTTTTTAATGAGAAATATTCTTTAATATTTCCATGAGTATTTATGTCTTGAATATTCTCATAAATATCTACTCTATTATTTGCCAATTTATTCGTCACTTTAATATTTCCAGTATGATCTTTGTTAAATAAAAGAATCCCACCTGGAACAAATAAGAAAATATTGAAAATTGGATTAATATTTAAAATAGTAACATCCTGAAGAGTATTTTGAATTTTATCATAAAGCTTCGAGTAAATCTCTTTTCTTTCTGTAAGAAGCCAGGCAATTGGTTCTACAAAAAGAATATATTTTTTAGATAAATCACAAGCAAGAGAAAGAAATTTTAAGTGTAAAGGATTACCAGGAGTATTATAAGGAGGATTCGCTACGACTATGTCGAATTTTATATTTCCCCAATAATCAAATTCTAAAGAATCTGCGCAAACTATGTGTTTTTTAATATTATATTCATCTTCTTGATCAAGCCTTAAAAGCGCCAAAAGAATATTCTTTGGCTGAATATCTACCCCAAAGAGCATATTTTCCAGAATATGCTTTTCTCTCTCCTCTTTATTTCTTATTTTATATCGCAATCCAGTCATTAATCTTTTCTTAATTGCAATCAAAAAATTACCAGATCCACAGGATGGATCAAGCCATTTTAAATCTGGGTTGCTCCAAACTTCCTGGGGAAGTTTGTCTAACATTTCGTTGCATAGAGATATAGGAGTGAATACTTCTCCGAAGACTTTTTTGTACCTCTCATCACTATTTATATATTCTGTCACGTTATCTGGGTTCTCCTTAAAAAATTCAATCAAATGAACAAATCTATCATCCGCTTTTTCTAAATATATTGATTTTTTAAGAATATATTTGATTTCATCAATAGTTAAATTTGTACCTAAAATATCGGAAATATACGTAATCTCAATTTTTTCATCACTAGCTATAAAATTAAGGGCGTCTAAAATCTTATCATACTTATAAGATGACAAAATTGCAACCCATGGGATAGATTTAGATATTACTTCTAATTTTTGTTTTGGAGTCAATCCATTATTAGATTTTTTCTCATCATTCCGTAAAATATCCTCTTTTTCCTCCGATTCATAATTCCGTCCAGATTCCATATTCCCTAATTTTATTTCATCTATTTTAACATTTTTAGATAGAAGAAACGAGGAATCATTCAACAATGTCTCAATTTCTAAAGAAATTTCCTTAAGAAATTCATTCATCGATTGATTAATAAATGCATTTAAAGGATTAAATTCCTCATACCATTCTGTAAATTGATTTATATCAACTTGTTTTAAAGTACTTTTATCAGTAATAATATATATTTTGTTACAAGCAAAAAATATTTTTTCTCTTTCGTTGTTTGGCATATCTAAATTTGACATATTTATAAAGTTTCTTATGACTTGATATTGCAATTTTCTTGCAGGATTGAAATCTAAAACATAGCATATTTCTTTTTTCTTACGTGGAGTTTGGCATCTATACATTCTTTGAATATACAAATCTGCGCTAGTACAAGTATCCAAAAACATAACTGTATCACAATGTTTTAACGTAATCCCCATACAAAGTTGTTTATTAGCAATAATTATCCCAATTTTATTTGGATCTAATCCAAAATTTCTTTGGACTTCATTATATAATTGATTGCTGTTATTAATAGAAGAATTTGTTATTGCTATATCATAATCTTGATATAACATTTCTTTTAAAAGTTCTGCAAGTGGTTCCTGGCAATCATTGCTAGGAACAAACATTAAAATATTCTTAGCATTAATGGCCCGAATACAAATGTTTTCCCATCCATCTTCCGAAAGAAAGACTCTACGAATAAATGAACGCAAAAAACCTTCATATTTTAATTTGCCATTTTCTACTTGAAGAAATTTAACCCAAGTAAACAAATTGTCTTTTTCATCACTTGAATATTCAGCAATTTCATCTGCAAATAATTGCGGAATTTCAAATATACGATAGTCCTGTTCTGGACAATCCCCATAAATTTCTGGATATTTCTTTTTATTTTCCAACTCATCCTGAATGCCATAAAAATCTATTTCTTTTTTTATAAATCTGCCATAATCCATATTTTTTCTAGGAGTAGCGGTCAGACCAATCATCTTTTTATATTTGAGTTGTTTTAAAAAATTATGAGTTCTGGCTGTTTCTACTCCATAATGCACTTCATCGAAAATAATAAAATCGAATTCGATATCACGGATCTTATCGAATTTTTCTTTATCAAAATCACCAATATCTTGAATAGAGACCATCAAGATATATTTTTCATTTGGCAGATGAATAGGCTTAGAGGTATTTTTACTTGTATTTATTACTCTTCGTTCTGGGAAATATTTATTATAGACATCTTTTTCCCATTGTCTATTAAGTACTGGAACAGCAGTAAGCAATAAAATATTCTCTGCATTTAATTTTTCACCGATTTCAGCTGCGACTATACTTTTTCCCGAACGAGGCTTATGTGCAAGCAAAAATCTATCACTATGTTCATAATTTCTTATTGCATTTTCTACTGATATTTTCTGATGTGGTTTTAAATGCAGAGGAGTCTTTAATTTTTTTCGTAGAAATTTATCAATTTTATTAACATCAAAATTATATTGTTCAAAATATTCATAGCACTCTTTCCACATTCTAGCGGCCTCTTGAGGACCAATTACAGACAAATTAATTTTTCTTGCATCTTGCTTACGTTTTACTAAGTTTTCTAAACGTTTTGGGTTTTTAGTTAAACACATAGCACAAATTTCTTTATTTTCACCAATTTTTTCTTTATCGATAAATACTAACATCGCTTCAAACTGAGTTGCATGTAAAGGAATATCTCGATATTTAACTGTTATAGGATATATTTTTGTTTTAGAATTAATTAAAATATCAATTGGACCTTGGGCACTATTTTTAATATCAAATAATGAAATAATAGGAGTTCCTTTATATGCTCTGGAAGTCCCAGGATCTAATAAAATACAATCTTCTCCGAAAAGTTCGCAAGCATACGGAGTCCTTAAAAAGGCCCCAAGTGCCAATGGAATTTCGAAGAACCTGCCAAGTTTTATATTATTTAAATTTTCTTCATCTTGTTCCATCGCATCTAAAATAGCATATAAATCAGAACCAAGTTCTTTTATATGTGCGAAATTTCCATTGGCTACATTCTTTGCCAATTGGAAAATGCTTGCATTAATATTCGAAGAATCAACATCTGGGGAATCAATATCCGAAGGATTAATATTCTGGAATGAATCCTTCGATGAATTGAATTTCTTCTTCTGATAATTCAAAATATTCATAAATTTTTTCATCAGTCCATTTATACGAAAAATCAAGCCAAGGGACAGATTTTAATTGTCCACTTTCTAAATGAGAATCAATTTTAAAAATAGATAAACAAAATCTAGCGAATTTTGTTCTTATATATGCCAGGAAATTCTCAGCTTCATTATATTCTTTGAAGCCAAAATATTGCTGTTTTTTTTCTGTTTCAACTTTTCTATCATTTGGTACAAAAGTATAAAAATCCGATTTTCTAAGTTTATTTATTTTATCCGTATAAACATGTGCTCTAATCTTGCCTATATTTACATAAAATTGACCATCCGAATATGCATACACAAAAAGCGAAGAATTCTCTTCGCAATAATTCAATATTTTACTTTTTAATGAAAAATATTCTTTAATATTTCCATGAATGTTTATATCTTGAATATTCTTATAAGTATCTACTCTATCCTTGGCAAGTTTATTTATTACTTCAATTTTCCCAGCATATTCCTTGTCGAAGAAAAGAATTCCACCAGGAGTAAATAAGGCAATATTAAAAATTGGATTAATATTCATTATTGTGACATTTCTTAATCCATAAATTTTATCAAAAATCTTCGAATAATTCTCTTTTCTTTCCGTTAAAAGCCAAGCAAGTGGCTCTACAAAAAGAATATATCGAGAAGATATATCAAATGCAAGTGAAAGAAATTTCAAGTGTAATTGGTTCCCAGCTACATTATATGGAGGATTTGCCACAACTATATCAAAAGTTTGATTAAATTCATATTCCAATGCATTAAAAAGAAAAATATTATTCAAATTGTATTGATTATTTGGATCTAACCTTAACATCGTTAAAAGAATATTTTTAGGCTGAATATCTATCCCAAAGAGCATATTTTCTAAAATATGCTTCTCTCTTTCCTCTTCGTTTGGAAAAATACTAGTTAAACTTTTCATTAATTTACATTTAATAACAAACAAAAAATTGCCAGATCCACAAGCTGGATCCATCCATTTTAAATTTGGATTTTCCCAAGCCTCCTCTGGCAACTTATCTAACATTTCTTCGCAAAAAGAAAATGGTGTAAATATTTCTCCTAGAATTTTCTTCTTCAAGAAAAACTCCTAAATTATCTTAGTTGAATTAAAAATTCTAAGCAATTCATAAATTGTTTTTAATTCCTCTATGAGTGACAGGCCTCGTAGCTTGCTGTGGTGAGATTTTCTTCCTACTTAGTATAACATAGGAATAAAAAAAGCGCAAGCCCTAAAAAAGGAATTTCTTGGCTTATTTTAGGAGTCCCCGTGCCCGAAATCCACCCGAAAATAGTTTATAATTCATTCTGCGATATTTTTTTACCATGAAGCCAAAATTCATTTTCCACGAAAATAGTTCCTGCCCCATATAGACTTTCTGGGTCCTCTAATTTAGCATTTACAATGCAGGAGTCAAATTCTCGGACCCAAATATTACATTCCATTCCTAAATGATGTATTGCAGGTCCATTTGTCCTATGTCTTTTACCATTTAGCCAAAATTCGAATAATCCTATTGAGTGAAGTACTGCAGGAAGATTGTTTTCTCTGTGTCTCTTGCCTTTAATAAACCATTCGGTCATGCCCTTTTCTAAATCATAAACAGCAGGCAAATCTCCTTCTCTATGCAAAACGCCATCTAAATAAAATTGAACTGATTTTTCAATATCATCTTCATTTATTACAATTACTTGGACTTCACCAGTATCTATAACTTTTTCATTTTCCTTAATAATTTGTCTTTGTATTTCATTCAAAGCAAACGCTCCTTAAATAATTTTTTCTTTAATAACTTTATTATAATGTGCTTCAAATGCTTCTTGCTCCATTTCTTCACCATCAATAAAAAATCTTCGATTGTCATTAATATCCTGAATCGCAGCTATTTCTTCGTTGTGCTTTTGGTTTAGTCTATAATAAACTATTTCCCCAGTATTCTTAATAATTGCTGGACCATAATAATTATGCTTTTGTCCATTTAAATAAAAAAGCATATCTCCATTCTTCTTAAAAAATGCCGGACCATGAAAATTATTTAGTTGTCCATTTGTATGATATGTTACTTCTCCATTCATCTTTATACTGTCTGGGCCAGAATTATTATGCTTTTTTCCATTTAGCCAAAATTCATATTCGTTATTTATCGTTGCCAACGCTGGCCCATTGTTTTGATTTAAGTCATTATTTTCATCCATATAAGAAATTTCACCATTCGCATAGACAGTCTTAAAAATAATTTTATTTGAACTTACAATTTCTAAAATACTGCCATCAGTAAAAAAATATCTTAGCTTACCATCGCTATTTTTATGACAAATATAATTTTCTGTAAATTTAGTTTTCATAATATAAACTTTCTTAATACTTTATATTTATTATATTATGATTGTTCTGTTTTAATTAAATCGCCTAATTTTTTATTATTTTCTCCTTCCCAATTATCTATAATTCTAAATATATTTTTTTAATGCATTTGTCAAAAATTGCATCTATTTATATTAACTCCTTTCCAGAGTCTAGGCGCGAGGCACAGGGCCTACGTAGAAAAGAAGGTTTTTTTATTTAAGAATTGAAATATAATATAAACCCATCAATAAAAAGGAGCGAAAAAATGCAAAAAATCTTCAAAGAGATTAACGAGATCTCCGATTATTTTAGTAAACAAGGTGACTTCGAAACAATGAAAATTCTCGCTAAGACCAAGAAAATCATTAAACAAGCGGAAAATCCAGGTTTTGATAGTGGATCAAATGTTCCCCCAGATGGGAGTCCTCCTCCGCTACCTTCAATGGAAAAATTGGATTTGCCATATAATAAAAATGAAGAAGGTGCTGGAATAAAAGATCTCGTTCTTTATGAGATCATCGAATATTTAAAGAAAAAAGTTGAACACATTAAAAATGCCAAAGTTCGAATTGTTATTTCAAAATTAATTATCTTTCTCGAAAGCCAATTGCTTAAAAAAGAAGCACAAGTAGGTAAAATCTACAAATATGCTCAAGCAATGCCGCAGCTACTACAATATAATTTAGGCCAATTAGTCAATGATCAGGACCCAAATATTCGCAACCTGGCAACACAAATAGTAAATTCATTGACTTCGCGAATGCAAAACAATGGATTATAAAGAGATCTTTGCACAAAGTAGAAGTGATATTCCGAAGGAAGGGGCATTCCTGGCTAAGTATCAAAACGGGAATCTCGAATATTTCATTGATGGGAAACGAAGCAGAAATGAACTAGATGGGCCTGCTGTTATTTGCACGAATGGCATACAGATTTGGATGAAGGACGATATGATTCATAGGCTCAATGGGCCAGCAATTACCATAAACAATGAAGTATTTATTTGGTATCAGAGAAATAAACTACATAGAACTTCTGGTCCTGCATATGTCTCAGAAAATAAAGTTGAATATTGGATCAATGGAGAACAAGTTTCTGAAAAGAAATACGATAAATATAGACAAAAATATCTTAACTCTGAAGAATTAATTTTCATGAATTAAATAATTATTTGTTCTTAGTTCATCTACGACTTTTTGTCCAGCTTTTGTTAATTTTCTCCCAGCATCGATTGTTATCCATCCCTGTCTCATAATATATGGTTCAATAATTTCATTTACTGGCATAGTGTTTCTATAACCGAGCATTTTAGCTATCGTTGCTAATCCGATAGGTCCATTCTCCTCTACAATTTTTAAATATTCACGATCTTTTCTTTTTAATCCATACATATCTATACCATGCCTCTTCATTGTATTTAGTACATTCTCTTTAGTTATGCATAACTTTTGTTCATTCGCAAGCAAATTGTCTCGACACGACTGAATCAAATTATGTGCTACACGAACTGTTTCTTTGGATCTTCTTGCCAATTCTGTTTTCGCATCTTCTTCGATGTCAATTTTAGATTTTTCACATATATTTCCGATAATAGTTTTCATTGCATCCATACTGTATGGGAAAAGTTCAATTAGAGACTGAAATCGATCAATAAATGGACTAGAAAGACATTCTGGGTTCGTCGTTGCTCCTATAATTGTAATACTTGGACCATATCCATGAATTTTAACATTTGTTGTCTTTTTATATCGCGGATATTTAATTTCAATTTCTTTTTGCATATGTGCTGGAAAGTGTTTTATTTGTGTTCTAAAATCCATATACCTAGTTTCCATATAATGAAAAAGGCTTTCCTCTACTGTCTTTTTAATGCTATGTACTTCATCGAGCAACAAGACGTCCTTTGAACTCATTGTATATGCAATATGCATAAACAATTCTTCCGGTTCCTTAAAATCCTGGGCGAGCTTAATATGACAGGTTGAATTCATTTCATTCGCAATAATTTTTGCAAGCGTAGTCTTCCCAAGCCCGGGTCCTCCATACAGGAGGAAATGTCCAACAGCTGTTTTCCTATATTTTGCTGAAGAAATCATATCTCCGAGGACCGCTGTTGCATTTGGTTGCCCCCAAAAATCAGCTAATTTTTGTGGGATGGCTAGATTTTTCGTATTAAACAAATTTAATCACTCTCCATGCCTATACATATATGCATAATTTTTGCCGGGTGTAGCCCCAGAGTAACAGGCAAAAAAAAAGAGGTCAAGGGGTTGATAAAACTTTTTTAAATCCCCTTGACCTCTTGGTCTTAAATTAATTAGGGATCATAATCGAGGTCTATTTGTTCGATCCCATTTTCATCATCATATTCATCATAATCATCATCATAATCATCATCATAATCATCATTATCATAATGACTCATTGGGACCTGGCTTGCACCTCTACGTGTCATAACGGTAGCATTATCTGCCTGTTTTCGCAATTCTGGCCTAGTTGGGTCTTCAATTTCTCCACTAGCAAACTTTCTTGCATATTCTTCAGGGCTAAATGCCTCCGCAGCTTTCATTTTTCTTCCACCACGCCCAACAGTAATTTCATTGTTATCAACCATTTGTTCAAATTCTTCTGGGGTTTCTACGCCATATTTCTCAACTGCTTCATGATATTTTCTGGCATAGTATTCGGGATTATTTAAGTTTTCCCTTGGGTTTTCTCGTCGTTTCCTTCTTGAAGCAGTCTTTCTTCTACGATTCCGGGGAGAAGAAGCTAAATCGATGACCTCTGCATCTAATCTAAGACCATTTGCGGCTTCAATTTCCTCTATATGAGTATCATATTCTTCTTCACTTCTTTCCTCAAAAAGATCAGTCTGGATTTCATATTCCTCTGCCGTTAATCGTCGTAGAAATCCTTTTCTTAGTGCAACACGCAGACTCTTTGAAGTCCTAAGAATATCTCTATCTTCAATAGATAAATCTGTAGTTTCCCACTTTTGTAATGTTAAATTATTTAAGTCGGGAAGAACAACGGGGCCTGGAAGGATATTTTGCACATAAAGCTCAAAATCATCTTGACGCAACTCACTAAGAAAATCATCTTGTCTCATTTAAATTCCTCCTATTGTTTTTTTTAAAGGAGCGAAGCTATGCTTCATATTTATATATTATTCACATTTTTTTTAGAAAATCCTACTTATTTTTGAAAAAATTTAATTTATTTTTTAAGTCCTTTGATTAATATCAGTTGGGGGATCTTCTGTCGGTGGTGGATCAGGATTTCCCTCAAATGGAATATCTGGATTCTTAGTTTCTGGATCTTCGGTTGTCCCAGGATCTTTAATATTTGGATCATTAGGATCTTTAGGATCTTTAGGATCTTTAATATTCGGATCTTCAGGATCTTTAATATTAGGATCTTCTACATTAGGATCTTCTACATTGGGATCTTCTACATTAGGATCTTCTACATTAGGATCTTCTACATTAGGATCTTCTACATTAGGATCTTCTACATTAGGATCTTCTACATTAGGATCTTCTACGCTTGGATCTTCTACGCTTGGATCTTCTACACTTGGATCTTCTACGCTTGGATCTTCTACGCTTGGATCTTCAACCTTCGGATCATTTGGATCTTTAACCTTCGGATCATTCGGATCTTTAACCTCCGGATCATTCGGATCTTTAACCTCCGGAGCATTCGGATCATCAATAGTTGGGAATTCTGGATCTTCTGGCTTGGAATCTCCTGGATCAATAAAATCTTCAGGTTTCTTCGGCAATTCTGGATCAATTAATCTAGGATTTGGATCTTTAATTGTTCCAGTACGATCTCTAATTTTAACTTTTTCAATTTCATTGTCAATCACATTTTGATTCGTTTTCATAATTGTATGCGTTGCTTCTTCTTTGACCATGATTGAAATGGCTTCAGCAACATAATTTTTCACATGTAAAAGATATTTTTCATCGAATTCAATGTAATCCCCATCAGAAAATGTACATTTTATTAGCATTTTTTGAATTCAAGGCTCCTTAAACTTGGCAAAATTCACCAAGGTCACTTAGACACATAAAATATGCATCTCGCCCAAGATAAACTTAGGACTTAGATCTTTATAATATATTTCTAATATTATGAAGAAATTCCTTTGAATTAATACAATGTTTTTTATTGAATTTTAAATTTCTATTTAATTTCTTCATAAAATTAACTAAAATAAATTCCTACGATTTTTTGATTGCATATTTTCACTTTATTTTAAGAAGCCTTTGATTTCCTACGATTTTTTAACTTTAAATTCCCCTCGCTATAGTATCTCGTAATTTACTGGATACTACGTCATCATTTGCCATTGAATCGCCAGATTGTAATTTCTCTTTCTGTTTTTTATCACGTTTTTCCTTAATTTCCTCATATTTTTCAATATTTAAACCCTGTTTTTTGGCCATTTCAATGCGTTCAGAAGTAATTTTAAAATTACATTGACTATAAATTCTCTTCGTATTCTTACTCTTACATTTTGGACATTTTGCAATTGTTTTTGTAATTTGACTCATCGGAATTCGCAAATTAAATTCATTTGAACACTTTTTACATAAAAATTCATATAAAGCCATAATTATTTCCCTTCATATTTATCTTTAAAAATCTCTAATGTCTTCTTAAATTTCTCAACATCATAAAAACGAATACCACGTTGCTCTAAAACTCTTTTCGCATACTTGACTTTTCTTTCTTCATTAGAAAGCAAAAAATTCCCAGCAATAGGGGGAACAAGGACATTATTATCAGCATATTTAATATTTCGCAAAACCGCTTCATGAATATTTTTTAATTTATCCTGTAATTCTTTGCAAGCATTGTCTAAAATATCCACAAATTTATCATCTTTAAAAAGATATCTAGACAAAGCAATAAAATCTTTATCTCCATCAAGCAAATTGCAAATTACATCATATGCACGAATATATAGGCCTTGTTGTATTTCTTCAATCTCTTTTTTATCCATCGTGGCCCAAAAATCCACCAAAATATTGCTAGTACCAGCGATATTCGCAAGCAAAATAGCATACTTAATTTTTTCTTTTTCACTAGAAGTCATCATATTCATCCATGTCTTCTAAATCTTCCTCGAAATCCTTGCCTTCATAAAATTTAGAATCAATTAATTCATTATCAACTTTTTCTAAAATAAATGTAGAATCACATATTTCACAGTATGCAGTCATATTATTAATAAAAATTAATTCATTATTACAGTACTTACAAAAATATTCTACTACTTCTTTCTTATTAAGTAAATCAAGCAACTCATCAGTAAAATCACATGACTCAGTATGTGTATATGTATCATTAAATTCATTGTATTGCAAGTCTGTATCAATATCTTTAACACTCCTTATTCCTTCAATCATTGTATCTATATCTTCTATTATATTTTCATCCAATATATTTTTATCAGAAATACCTATCTGCATTTTATTTAATTCAACTAAATCGTCAACAATATGTTTATAAATAAGTTCAGAAATTAATTCAAGTGCATCAATAATTTCATTATTTTCAATTATATTAATAAATTCACTATTTCTAAAGGAATTCATAATTTTACTAGGCAAAGATAATCTAAATGTATCATTACTAAGCGCTTTTTCTAAATTTCTACTTAAAAATTTTGCAAGTGTTACCAGTTTAGCAACTCTTATACAATTACTTTGATCTACATTTGAAATATCTAAAAAATAATCACCCACAAGAATAACTAAATCATTATTCTTATATCTTTTTTTAATTGCTCTAACATTATCATATTTTTGATTTAAATATTCTATATCTTCATTCGTTATATCTACAGTCCTGCACATTAAATTCATCACAACATTTAACTTAATTATTTCATCGTTGCTTAATTTTTTCATATCAGCCCCTCGAAGTGCTCGGCATATAATAAATTAGAATAATCATTCTGTCTCCACCAATTCTTACTTTTTGCATTCGTTTTTATTAAGATTTCTTCGAATTCCTCTCGCCAATTTAACAATAAAAAAGTATTTGGATATGGCGATAAATAAATACTTTGTCTTGCTATCTTATTTATTATATCTAATTCATTATTATTAATTAGTTTTGTCATTGTTCTTCTTATGTTCCCTATTGTAACGTTCCTTTTTTGACTAATTTTATTTAAATAACTTGCGGTAACAGGTATTCCATATTTAATCAAAACATCTACAAGAAGTCCTTCGGAACAATCCTTTTCTAACCTCTTCAAAAAAGTAGGATCATTTGCAGCACGAATTACTTCACATTCGTCTAAAGATTTCACATATGATTCAATAAATTTATCATAATGTTGCAAAATAATAAAATTATAACTTGGTGCAAGACTAGTATGATTTATCATCCAAGACAGAAAATTTCTTAAATGTTTTGCTGGATCTAACCCCAATTTTCTTAAGGACATTTTTATTTTATTTATGCAATCTAAATCCTGCGCATTATTAATTGTATATTCAATCCCATAGTGTTGCTCAAATAAGTTTGCGAAAAACGATAAATCGGAAAAAGAACTCGATTTTTTCATTAATTTATTCAGGTTTGTCCAGCTGTTCTTTTTTTCCTGCTGTGAATTCATCTGTGACATCCTCTATGATAGTGGTATTCGTTTTCCTGTTTAATGCAAATCTAAGCACCTTGTCTGCGAATGAAGTCCCTTCGTTCCCAGATAAAAGAAATTCCTCAGCATGCGTAGAAAAAATAAATTGCCTACCAGTTCCAGTTGCCCCAAGTGAATCTGGATTCAAAACCGATCTTAAAACCGATGCGCAAAGTGGACGAAGTTTACTTGAAAGATGCTTAAATGTTTCATCAGCCATCAATGGACCCTCTGGCTCCGGATGAAATAATGTTAATGCTCCTAATCTAAAAGCAATAGAAACAACATCATTCAACCCACCAGAACGTGTAGATAATCCAGTCTTAATTGTTAAATCATTCTCAAGAGCGGGAGCGGTGACTTTTATTTCTGCGGAAGAAGTACTGTATTTCTCAGCATACTCAATTGATAAAGAATAACCATCTCCAAAAATCTCCGAAAGCGCAATTGTCCCTATTTCCTCGAAAATAATTTTTGACTTCTCCTTCCCATTCTCTAAGAAAAGGAGAATGGACTTCTGTGCTTCTTCGGTCAAACTTTTTTCTATTTCCAAGTCAACTACTGTTTTTTTGTTTTTTTCGAGGCTATTTATGCATTCTTGGCGCTTAATTTTATCTGAATTTAACTTATTTAAAATTGGGGCCAATTCCCAAGAAAACTCTTTTGCTTTATTCATCCATATTTTCCTCAACGGACTCATTAATTGTATCTATTTGGCGTCTAATTTCACTTGTTAATTCCTCCCATTCGGGAATCCACTGTGTGATTTTTTCTTTTAATTCCTTAATTGAGCATCCGAATTCATTTTGCGCCTTCTCTTCTAGTTGCTCTCTTTGTGCTCTCAATTGTTTCATTTCGCCTTCTAGCCTTGAAATATTATTTTGCGCAGTTTTTATTTCTTCCTGCAATAAATCATTTTTTTCTTTCATTTTTTCTATTTTATCTTGGAAATTATTCATTCGTAGGCCTCTTCAATTTCTTTTTCACTTTCCCTGTCTTCAACTTTCCTTTTTAGCCATTTAATTTTCGGCATAGTGATGCCAAGCTTTCTCTTCTTGCTTTTTGCTCTTGCCATTGTTATTTCTCCTTTTTTGATTCTTCTAGTGTTAAAATGACTAATTCTAATGCATCATCGGAAATTTCAATGCCCTTCGCGAATTCCTTGAAGGCATCAATTGGGTCCTCTTTAGAAATTTCCCGATATTCTTGTCGCATTTGATCTAATTTCATGGCCAATTCTTTCTTTTCTACGATTTTTTGCTGATCTTCTTCAATTCTAATCAAATCAAAAATCTGTTCTCCGGGAATAAAATCTAGCACTATTTCTTCGATTTCTAAGCTCTCTGTATCAATAAGAGTAACTTTGATATCTCTTGTAATATTTGATTCAGTGGCAGAGCATCTTGTTAATGCTCCAGAATTCACAAAGACAACACCGTCTCCTCTTTTGATAATCCCATATCCATCATGATAGTGCCCAGTAATTACTATCTTGGTCATCGGATTAACCTTAAATTCATTGATCGACATAAATGAATTTCTATCAAAATCGGCAAGATATTGTGGCAAAATATATGCATGAAGCGCAAGGATTTTCGCTTCGATGTTCGAAAAATCAGCAAATTCAATCTTTCTAGTATAGTGACCACAAAATATACTATATTTTTTAATAAAATTAACTATTCTTATGCATGTTCGACTAAGCACACCAAGCCCAGTCTGATCAAGCATTTCTGTATTATGGTATTTCAAATCATGATTGCCTATAACCGCATAAATCCTAAATGGCCACGAAGAACCAGTCGAGTTGTCAATTTTAAACAAATCAATTATGTCATTAATTACCTGCATATGAGGATCGTGCTTATCAAAAAGATCGCCAAGGAAAACTACGGCTTCACAATTTCTATCTTTCGCTATATTAAATGACTGCAAAATTAATGACTTAATCTCCTCAAAATAATTGTCGATTCTTCTTGCTGGATTAGTAAATCGCAAATGCGTATCACCAATAAAAAGAACCTTGGCCATAATTTAAAACTCCCTATGAATATTTACCGTGCCGATATTCTCGCTCTTCATTGATGGCCATTTTCTTTCTTAAGGCCTCCTCAATATCTATCCCCATCGTCCCAGTCAAATCAAGAATCCGAATAATTGTGTCTGCAAGTTCTTCTTCGAAATTCTCCTGATTCTGATATCTGACCGCCTCTGCTGCTTCTCCAATTTCACTTACAACGAGCATCAATTTCGCTAAAACGTCATGATTTTCTGAAAGTTTACTAGGTGTTTCGAATCCCTTCTTCTCGCGCCACTCGGCAATATATTTGGACAATGCATTCATTTTAATTTCTACCATATAATTTCCTTTCTAGTTATTCGGATTTTGTTCTTCGAGATAAGTACGAATTTTATTTCTCGAATCATCCGTAGTTAAAGAGCCACACATAGGACAAAATTCACATTCGTCGGCTATCATATTAATAATGCTGTTCGATAATTCAGCCAATTTCTCTCTATTTTCTTGAATACTGTTTTTATTCTGCATACTCTCTTTTTCTAATTTTTCTAAATCATTATTCCTATTTTCCCAATCAGCAATAATTAAATATGCAATAGAAATGCTTGAAATAATTGAATTGTTTTTACTTAGGTTAATATTCTGTAACTTGTTATATTTTTTATATGATTTAGAAATATTTTTATACTGATTTTTTAGCTTATCATATGATTTAATTATTTTTAATGATCTACTACTATCTTTCTCTAATTCATTGCATTGTAATAGGCTTTTTTCTAATTCTAAAATCCTACGATTTTTTGAAAGTTCGGATCTAATCTCTTTTCTACGCTGCATCATTTGAGCATAAGAATTAATAATATTGTTCGCAGCATCAACATTGTTCTCTAAATTTTCTAATTTTACAATTTTTTTAGAAATATCGTCGATTTTTTCAATCAAAAAATCGACTTCTGGCATACTGCTTAATTCCGCTTCTTGCTCTTCGATTTTCTGCTTAAGTATTTTAATGCTTTGTGTTAATTCTGAATTTCCTTGAGTCTTTGTTCTTAATTTTTGATGTGCTAAATCAAAAATATCAAGATTATTTGATAAATTTAAAAGTTGAGATAATTCGGAATTAGAAATAGACATAGACAATGGAGGCTCATGCTGGGAAAGATAATTCACTTTTAATTTAGATTTGCCAGCAAGAGCATATTCACTGAATCCAAGTGCCTGAGAAATATCTTCTGGCACTCCTTGCCTAAAGTTTGTATATTCAGTCTTTTTGCCATCTGAATTAATTAGGATATATTTATTATTTTGTGGAGAGAGGCCACGAATGCGTTGAATAACTGTATCATCGGAGAGCGTCAAGGAAACTATGCACTCGAATTCTTCGCCTCTTTCTTTGCGCTTTTTTTTTTCGAATTCCTGTCTTTCTGGATCATTTCGAATGCTTTCGTTGATTGAAGCATTGACTATATCATTATAACATAGCCAAGACAATGCCCGCAAGATGCTGGATTTTCCACTATCCGAATCTCCAATAAAAACATTTATTCCTGGGCTAAAATCTATAACTGTGTTTTTGTGTGACTCAAAATTCTGAATTTCTAGTTTTTTGAACCATTTCATGGTATCGCTGGATTCCTCTGCAAACAGTCAAATAATGAATCTCAGGACAAACCTCTTTGCCCCACTTGGCCCTAGGGCTAAGCTTTCTTCCCAGCCATACTATAACAAAATGTTATGAAAGATGCAAGGGCTTCTTTAGTTATTGAGAATGTTTTTGATATCATCGGGGATATATTTATTGCCTTGGATTCCATTTTTTAAACTCTCTAGCCTAGCTTGCCTTATTCTATTCTTTTTTTCACGAAGAAGCAAACTTTTTTCAGTGACTTCAAAAGCCTTTTCCATGAACTTTGAATTTGCTTGCTGTATTTTTCTTGCCTCAGATTGACTTTCTATTTGGTTATTAATCGTTTCTACAATTTTCTCTTTATTTGTTTTTTCTTTATAATTTCCACTTAAAATATCATTAATATCATCAGTTAACTGTTTTACTTCTCTAATAGCATCTTTTTTATCTAACAAGAAATGAATAATATCCTTCGTAATGAAATATATTGCTTGATCATTCGTAAATTTAACTTCATACTTTTTCATTCTGGCATTTTTTTCCACATTTTCGAATCCATCTTTCAAAACATCATATAGGATTAATCCATGGGCCATAATAAAATGACTACCAATTGTAATGTAGGGATCATTTATTGGACCCTCTTCTAATGAGGAAATACTGTATTGATCAATTTCTCCTGCTATATTTGGAACATCAGTTGCAGTCCTAAGCGGAAGAGTTATTATGCCCTTTTGATCAATTTTCCTAAGCAACAAAAACTCCCAGAATCCAATCGAAAAACCAAAGCCAGCTTTGATTAAAGCTACACGATGAATGCAGAAATCATCTTTCAATTGCTTTAAAAAATTATTATTTATGTTCTCAATGAACCTAATCTTCTCGAAGGATTCTTGTGGAAGGAATAATTTTGAGGTTTCTAAATCTTTCTGATTGCCATAAAAATAGATAATTGGTTCTTTATATGCCATCGTTTTTCTCCTTATCCATAGTATACTTCATATTTCACTATTTATTATATTCTATGCCTGCAAAAACTAGGTCTATTTTCATTAAAAATAGAATAAACTATAAATGAAAGGAACTATGAATGCCAACTAAAATATATAAAATCCCATGGCTAAAAAGAAACCAAGAATGGACTGCCGAGCTAGATTGGAAAAGAATGCAAATTCTAGAAAATCAAATGCTTGGAAGCTACTTCTTTCTTGGACAAGGCGTAATATCAGGCTGGCACTTGATTTCCTGGAATGATTTTAGCGAATCAAATCAAGATATTATTGAAAAATATAATTTGTCCTATATTACTCAAGACGAAGTAAATGCACTTAGTAGCACTATAAAAGCAGAACTCAATCATCTTGATTATAAAATGATGATAAAAATCACACAGGGCGAAGGAAATATAGGCTTCTGGCCAGCATACACTACGTCCGATTTTTGGTACTCGTTGCCTAAAAGATATCAAAATGATATCTGGTATATATATGCAGTGCCCACTGAAAATATAGCAGAACCAGAAATGTATGAAGCTACTATTTTCATTTCAGATACGGCTACCGAATATGATCGAGAATTCCCAGCAGTCTATTTAGGAGAAATTAGAGTTATTTATAATGCAACAACGAAGACCCACTCAATTTATGAAATAATGGTCGAAGATGGAAGAAAAAGAAATTTAACAAATCTAGAAGGCGCAAATTTCGATTCAATTTTAAGACAATTCATTCGGCATAGACACGATGGCAAAGAAGATAGCCCGACACAAATATTAACGACAACGGATGAAACATATAATGCGAATGCATTACAAAATAATGAGGAAAGCCCTATTTTTAAATTAGAAAATCAAATAAATTTAACTGTTTCATTAGCATACGGACCAAATATTATTGCAATAGAAAATTATGGCAACGGAAATCTAAGCGATGGACTATGGAGATATGCAATTACATTTAATATTAGAACAAACAATCAATATGGACTACAAGAAAGCCTTCCAGGACAAATCGAAGGCATAAATATTAATGACAACGAAAGCATTAAAATTTCCTGGGACAGAATGCCAGGGGCTGAATCATATAATATCTATAGAACCGAATTTAGCGATGATGGAATTGGACAATTATATAAATTAAAATCAGAATTAAATAAATTCGAATATATAGACAAGGGACTAGATAATTTCATAACTGATGAAAATGGAAATAAAATAGAATTGCCTAGAGAGACTGCAGAAACAATTTTAAGCCTAGATGGGATACAATCAAATAAAAAAACGCTTTATTTATCAAATGAGGAAATTATTGAATATAATGCACAGACTGCAAGTAATTATGTTAAAAACTTTGCAATCCCTGGAATAGGTATTGAAAATAATAATTTCGGCAAAATTAAAAATACGAATGTTTTAGATAGCCTCGGTTATTATAAAGCAAATGTTTGGCTAAATGGACAACAATTATCACCAAATGATTATCAATTGCTAATTAATGACTCGCAACTTAATACAACAAGTGTTTTTTTGAAAAATAATTTAGATAATAATAGTATTTTACAAATTATAGCACATTTATATCCGCACCAAACACAAGTAAAAGACTTGCTTCCTGCAAATAGACTGGCCTGGATAAATGGAGAAGCACTTGGATATGGCAGAATCTCAAAAAGACATATTTTGCCTCCTGATCACTATGGATTGCAAAAACTATTTTCGCCGACATATTTAAAACCATACAATGATCTGCGAAGTAATAATTATCTTCGTTATTTTATTCAAGATCATAATAGTGCGATCCAATATGACGATGATATTTCTTTAATTTATGAATCCCAGAATATCTCGAATAAATACATATATCCTGGGAATCCAGAGAAATTGCCTACTGGAATTGGGAAATACGTAGTTACAACGAAGCACTCTAACTTGGTAACTTCAAATTTCCAATATTTTGAAAAAATAATAGATTTGCCTGCCGATCTTGGCTTAATTATTAAATGCATAGATAATAACATCGAAGGTGACGCTGGAAATGGAAACTATTCGAATCACTATAAAGAAACATATGTGCTTCTAAATACTGGTCGAATTTTCTATACCAAAGATAATTTTGAAACTTTCAAGGAACTTCCAATTTATCCAAGCAATAACTTTTTTGCGACGGCATTCGAAATTACAACGGAAAGAAAAGAATTCCTGAAAGAAGATAGCCCATACGAACCAACTGGCAACGATATAGTAGAAGAGGGAGAATATATTGCCCTATATTCACGTATTCTACATATAGCTGGAAAGAATGAGGAAGGTAAAAATGGCGTATGGGAAGCAAAAATAGGCCCAAATGGTGCAATAGTAGATATAAATTGGCAACTCTGGGACGAATTTATTAATTTTCATCCACTAGTTTATGATATTAGAGAAATGGTAACCGAAAAAATAACTTGGAGTGAAGGACTCGGGGGAACAATTTACAAACACGACTTCGATCGAACTGTTTATGTAGCAACAAGCCAAGGATTTTTTGTTAATCATGAAAGAAAATTCCCAGATTTAATTGTTAAAAAAATACATTGGCTACATAATAATCATATGCTAGATCCGAATGAATTGTCTTTCTTTCCCGCTTTTATGAAAGAAGGAAGCAAAAATGGATTATTATTAGAAATAATGGATCCGAATGATCCCAATGCATATCAATACACTATAGTCTTGTAAAGGAAAATATAGACAATTTCATAAAATAGAATAATAGGGAGAAATCATTTGGCAACATATTATAGTCAGGCAAGTGGAAAATGGAGCACATTATCTAACTGGAACGATATAATCGATGGTTCCGGATCTTCTCCTATTTCTATTGCCGCAATGGACGATAATAGTTTTGTCATTCAATCTGGTCACGTTATTGAATTTGATATAGAAGATTCAATAGCTTGCGATGGTTCAATTTCCGGTTGGACTACGGGAATCGCTGGCATCACGATCACCGGTTCTGCCGCAGGCACACCAGGCGAACTTACGCTAACCGATACGGTGAACAACGCGAACCGCGTGTATGGTCTGAGGCTGAAGGCCAACACGGCAATCGTCGGCACGAACGTGGCTGTGCTTGGCAAGGTCACTGGTGGTACATCGACGGTGCCGCTGCCTAGTGGCGCGGTCCACATCATCCAGTTCGTTGATCCGCCAACTACTGGTGGGTTCGACCTGACGTACCTCTCTCTGGCGTTATACGCCGCTCCGCCGGTTGAGACAGCGTACACCACAACTGCTGCGGCTGGCATCGGCGACTCGGTGCTATCGGTCCAGGGCAGATTGACCGCATGCAACCCGAACACGGACACGACTGAGTGGCAGGTCGGGCGAGCGGTACGTGTAATCCGAACCACGTCTGCCGGAGTCGATACGCAACTCACGACCATCTCTGCGGTCGGTGACGGAACGATCACGGTTGCCGACAACCTGACGGTCGCGAAACCGGCCGGCAGTCTCGTGGTGTTGGAACAGCGCAACATCGAGATCCGCGATAGCGCGGCGACGAGCGATAGCCGCAATCTCATCGCAAACGGCACGGGCGCTGTGCTGGACTGTGCGATCCGTAGCCTGCGGAGTGCTGCGTCTGGTACTCGTGCCATCTACTTAGGCACCTCGCACACTGTGCAGGGGTCTGCGGTAATATCGGGCTGCCCGTATGGCATCGGCTACGGAACCTCGCACATCGTGCAGGGGTCTGCGGTAATATCGGGCTGCTCGTCTGGCATCAACACCGGCACCTCGCACACTGTGCAGGGGTCGGCGGTAATATCGGGCTGCACGTATGGCATCTACTCCGGCACCTCGCACACTGTGCAGGGGTCTGCGGTAATATCGGGCTGCTCGTATGGCATCACAGGCGGCACCTCGCACACCGTGCAGGGCAGTGCGACCATATCGGGCTGCAAATATGGCATCTATAGATCAGCCAATGCGCTCATAGCGCATACCGCGAGTATCACTGGTTGCACTACTAACTACCACGTCGATACAGCCAACGACAGTGTGTTCAGCTACACCACACCATCAGACGGCACCGACGTATACGCCACCTACAAACTGAATGTCGCGCCAGCGGTCTCGACACCTCGTGTCGAGATCTGGCCTACTGGTTATGAGGCCGCAGGCACAGGCGATGTCACGCGCCGCTACCCGAGCACCTACATCTACGGCAGCTACCCACGCACCTGGTGCAACGGCGGCAAGACGCAATCGCAGACGAGCGTCCTACCGACCGGCCACACAGTCGGCGGACAGATGATTTTCGAACAACATGCTAACATCATCAGCGCCGGCGTGAAAGCCAACTACTGCTGGAACTGGGTCGCGGTGCCAGTTTCAGTAGGAGCCAGTGAAACCAAAACCTTTACTGTTCACGTAAGGAAAGATACTTCATTTTCTGGATATACAGAGACACCTATTGTAGAGCTAGTAGATACTCTGTATGACGGAACAAATATTGATCTTACAGCAGCAGTAGCAACTGCATCTATGATTGATACAGAAGACGATTGGCAGCAAGCAGTCTTTTCCATATCCACAGAGGGAGATTATTTCGTTCGTATCCGAGGAAGACACGATACAGGCAATCTTTACTATACGATAATGGAAGATGAGACACCCTCTTATACATGGTATAGCCAGGGTTCTGATCTTTGGTCAACATTATCTAATTGGAATAGTGCAGCCGATGGATCCGGTGTTACTCCACTGACTACTGCCGCGTTCGACGACTCCCCGGTCGTTATCCAAGAGGGCCACGTCATTGAGTTCGACGTTGAGGACGCGGTAGCTTGTGGGGGTAGCGTGTCAGGCTGGACAACCGGTATCGCTGGCATAACGGTCACTGGCTCTGCCGCAGGCACACCAGGCGAACTTACGCTAACCGATACGGTGAACAACGCGAACCGAGTGTATGGTCTGAGGCTGAAGGCAAACACGGCAATCGTCGGCACGAACGTTGCTGTGCGCGGCAAAGTCACTGGTGGCACATCGAGTGTTCCGCTGCCCACGGGCGCGGTCCACATCATCCAGTTCATTGATCCGCCAACGACCGGCGGGTTTGACCTGAAGTACCTCTCTCTGGCGTTATACGCCGCACAGCCGGTCGAAACAGCGTACGTAACGACTGCTGCGGCTGGTGTGGGTGACTCGGTGCTATCTGTGCAGGGCCGGCTCACAAGCTGCAACCCGGATACAGATACCGCTGAGTGGCAGGTCGGCAGGGCTGTGCGAGTGGTTCGTACCACATCTGCCGGGGTCAATACGCAGGCAACAACGATTGCTGAGGTTGGCGATGGAACGATCACGCTTGCCGACAATCTGACGGTCGCGAAACCGGCAGGCAGTCTCGTGGTGTTGGACGAACTCAACATCGAGATACGAGATAGCGCAGCGACGAGCAACGAACGCAACATCATAGCCAATGGCACCGGTGCAATCCTGGACTGTGCGATCCGTAGCCTGCGGAGTGCTACGTCTGGTACTCGTGGCATCATCTACGGCACCTCGAACATCGTGCAGGGGTCAGCGGTCATCAGTGGATGCACCTATGGCATCTTCTACGGCACCTCGAACATCGTGCAGGGGTCAGCGGTCATCAGTGGATGCACTATTGGCATCTACTTAGGCACCTCGCACACCGTGCAGGGGTCATCGGTCATCAGTGGATGCACCAATGGCATCATCTCCGGCACCTCGCACACCGTGCAGGGGTCAGCGGTCATCAGTGGATGCAGTAATGGCATCTACCAATCCGCCAATGCGCTCGTGGCGCACACCGCGAGTATCACTGGCTGTAACACGAACTACCGCGTCGATACAGCCGACGACAGTGTGTTTTCCTACGCCACACCAACCGGCGGAACCAACGTATTCGCCACCTACAAACTGAATGTTGCGCCTGCGGTCGCAACGCCTCGTGTAGAGATCTGGCCTACCGGTTACGAGGCCGCAGGCACCGCAGAGGTCACACGCCGATATCCGAGCACATTCATTGAGGATAGCTACCCAAAAACGTGGGGTAATGGTGGAAAAACCGAGCCTCAGACATCCGTGTTGCCTACTGGTTTTACTACCGGCGGTAAGATGATATTCGAGCAACATGCCGATATTATCAGCGCCGGCATCAAGGCTAATTACTGTTGGAACTGGGTGTCATTCCCATTCTCTGTGACCGCAGGCTCGACCAAAACCTTTACCATCTATGTAAGGAAAGATACTTCGTTCTCTGGTTATACAGAGACACCTATCATAGAGATAGTAGATACACTTTATGATGGGGCAAACATTGATCTTACAGCAGCAGTTGAAACTGTATCTATGGAAGATAACGAAGATACGTGGCAGAAGTATATCCTTCAGACAGACGTAGCAGGAGATTACTTCGTTAGGATCAGGGGAAGACATGACACGGGTACGTTGTATTATGTTGTAACCGAGGACCAGACAACCTGGTATTCCCAAGGTTCAAGCACATGGTCTGATCTTAGTAACTGGAACGACGCAGCAGATGGCTCGGGTCTTGAGCCAAGAGAAGTTTACTACTTCAACAATCAGAAAGTCGTTATCCAGGAAGGCCACGTTATCGAGTTCGACGTTGAGGACGCGGTAGCTTGTGATGGTAGCGTATCCGGCTGGACAACCGGTATCGCTGGAATAACTATTCAAGGCTCCAATACTTCTCCCGGTGAATTAACTTTATCTACTACAAATAATAATGCAAATAGAATATATGGGCTTCGTATAAAAGAAAATTATAATATTTCTGGGACAAATGCAGGCATTTTTGGCAAATTTACAGGTGGAAATGAAAGTTCTCCAATTCCGTCTGGCGCAGTTCATATTATAAAGCATATTGATCCTCCAAATACCGGTGGAATCGATCTTAAATATTTATCCTTTGCAGTATATGCAGCATCACCAATAGAAACAGCATACGTTCTAACTAGTGCAGCGAGTGCTGGAGATACAGTGCTTTCTATAGAAGGACGATTAACTGCCTGTAATCCAAATACGGATACTACCGAATGGCAAGTAGGCAGAAATATTAGAATTGTTCGAGTTGCACCTGGCTGGAAAAGTTATCCAAATTCTATTGCCTCAATTAATGATGGAACAATAACATTATCATCTCCAATGCAAGAAGATATGGCAGCTGGAGCCCTCGTTATACTTGAACAAAGAAATGTAGAATTTAGATTTTCAGGAAGAAATACATGTTTTCGAAATGGTGCCAATGCTATTTTTTCATCGGTATCAATTTTCTGTGAAGCCCCTTCATATACAGGACAAAATTGTGTATATAATGGTAAAGAACATATATTTACAGGTGGCAGCATTATTACAAGTGCACAAATGGCTCTTTCTTATTGTAACTCATGTATTATACAGGGAAATACGGTTATTTGTTATTGCGCAGGCGTTATATATTTTGGGACTTCAAATATAATACAGGGAAATACATTAATATGCGGAGCTTATAATAATATATATAGAACAACAGGATGTACTATTCAAGGAAATACAAATATTAAAGGATGTTATAGTGGCTTTGACACTTGTACATCGTGTACCCTTACTGGAAATGCAATTATTTCAGAATGTACAGATGGCATCGATATGTCTACTTCCTGTACAATTAAAGAAAATGCAAAAATATTAAATTGTATAAGAGGCATTTATGGTGGAATCGAAAATATTATTGAAGGCAACGCGAATATAGATTACTGTACATACGGAATCATAGACACTGGAACTACTGAGAACAATGGGACAATAATCCAAGGAAACGCAACAATAACAAACTGTACTGCTGGAATTTATGGCGGCAAAGGAAATTTACTTCGAGAAAATGCAAGCATTTCTTCATGTACATATGGAATCCAAGAAGGAAGCTATCATAAAATTATAGAGAATGCAAGCATTTCTTCATGTACATATGGAATTTATAGATCTATTAATTGCCTAATTCAAGAAGCATCACTAATTAATAATGCTACTCAATTCGTAATCAATTATAGAGTAAATGCTGCAGATTCAGGAAGCATTTTTGCATATAATGCAAATATTCTTGGTGGGGCACTAATTAACAATAGCTACTTAACAACAGGGGTCCCCAGAAATAACTCTACCCCAAGATTAGAAATATGGCCGGAGCCATATGAGCCAACAGAAAATGAGCAAAAATGGCCCAAGGAATATAATTCCGGAATATATCCAACATGGTACTGCAACGGAGGCTACGGGGAGACCCAGTCCATAGTTGTTCCAAATGGTTTTTCCTTCGCTGCAAAAATGACATTCGAACAACCAACTGATAAAACAGAGGACGACTATGCATTTAATTGGATAGCATTTCCATTTTTGCCATTAGAAGGCACAACTTCTATTAAAGTTACATTAAGAAAAAATACCAGTTTTTCAGGAGCAAATACACCTAAAATTGAAATTATTCCTCAACTATATGATGGAAATGATATTTATATGGGAGAAGCATATAGATCCATCAATATTTTCAATGAGAACGACAAGTGGCGAACATATCATCTAAAAATTTCATCCGATGGAGCAAATATTTTTGCGATGGAGCCAGTTTTTCTAAGAATTATTGGTGCCCAAGAAAGTGGAGATATATTCTTTGTCTTGGAAATTGAACCATATGTGCCAGAACAGAAAGAAGGCTTGCAACTTTCACTCCACGCAAAACATTTGATCAAAAATGGAGCAAGTGGGCACGATATGTGGCAACATCCATTATTGGCAGAAGGAGAAAGACCGTGGGGAATTTTGACAGCCCCATCTGTTTCAAGAACATATCTTGCGGGAGCCGGAGAAGGATTTAAATATTATTTCGCAGGAGGAAATACAGCTGCATGGTATGCGGGAGATAGAGCAGCAGAAACTTTTTATTCGATGCCTGAATTAAAATTCAACATTAATGTTAACAATATTCATATGGGAAGCTTTTTAGGCTTCAATATTCCAATCGAAAATTCTAAAGGCATGGGGGAATTGACTTTCTCGCTCAAGGTTCTTCTACAAAAAACACAAATGGAAAATTTAACTGACGAAGAATATGCAGCATATTTCGGATATAAATTGCCACTTTGGAACAAAATAGAAAATTCAGACAATATAGAAAACATTAGACAATTCGGAGAACTAAAAAGCATTAGATCACTTATGTCCGAAATAGGGCCACCAAATCTTTTCGATTCAAATAGAGCGGGGCCATTCGCATGGAATAAATATGACTACGTAGATAATGCTGAAGATTCTAATGACAAAGACTCAAGCGAAATTGAAAAATTCGAAAAAATTGCCGGAATCGATGACATAAATGCAGGCGAAGATAAATCTGAAGATTTTTCGAAGAGCAATGCTGCAACAAACAACATAATTGTAGGCAGCAATTGGGGGCTCTGGCTCGGCGAAAATAATCACGGGGTTTCAATAAATAGACTGTATCATTTATGGGATAATAAAAATAACCCACTTGTTTTTATTAATGGCAACAATATAGCCCCAAATGAATATACGGAAGACTATATTAGCCAATCGATTGTTCTCAATACAAGTGCGTCAATAGACGACATCCTATTGATGGAAAAAGATTTTAAAGAATATTATTTAGATGATCCATGGGAAATAGACAATGCAGATATTTTTGTTTATATTAACAATAAATTAGCGAATATCTCATGGACGGCTGACAAGAAAAAAGGACTCATTCGATTTAAGGAATCACTCAGAAGCACAGATATTGTAACTGTTTCAATTTTAAAAGAGGGAGCATATTTAACAAATGTTGGCACTCATAGTCACTTTGAGCTAGATGGATTCGAAGACAATTTAAAATATGTCACAGAATTAACAGAAGAATTAAAAGATACAAATAATAGCTACATTACCGTAGCCAGTACTAAGAATTTTCCTGCTAGCACACAATATATAAAAATTGGAAATACAGAAAGAATTCATGTTGCAATAGATTCACAAAATAAAGACCAAAATACATTTAAAATTATTACCGCGAGAAGTAATCCTATTTCATGGGGCAAAGGAACCCAGGTCGTCTTGAGTGAAGTCGTAAGTACATGGGGAATTCAGGACATTCTGAGCAAATATACAAGTTCAAATGTTTCATACAATATGCATAGTCTATTCATCTCAAACTTAATTAGAGCTACTCTGGCAATTAAAGAACATTTCCCAAATGCAGATGGCCCAACTCACAGTCTTCCAGATGGCTGGGACGGAGAAGACGGACAAATACAAAAATACTATATTGATATGAATAGTTCTGGAACTGATTACGATTTAGACGAATTAAATTCTTGGACAACGTTGCATAGAGGAATTCAGCCAAGTTATGATGATGACCCATATCAACCACTAATTATTTATTGTAATTATGGACAAATGTATGCCGAGGGATCGCTGCTTGGTACAGATCATGGAATTTGGCAATATTCGAATGAACAATGGCAAAGAGTATGTAGATGTATTCGTCATTATAGTGATGGAACGAAAGAAAAATCATGTAGAATTTATGGATTCAAAGATTTTAGAAATGAATTATGGGCATTCACCGATGTAGGAGTCTGGACAAGTAAGGATTTTGGCAAAACTTGGAAAGAGAATGCACTATATTACCAATGTATTTATGATATTTCATGCGGAACAATCGACTGGTGGAGTAGTCACAATGATGTGGGCTGGGGAACTGGAACAACAAGCCAATTCAACAATACAAATGAATCAAAAGACCATTTTTATGAGATATTTTCGAAAGAAGACGGAATGGTTATGGTGCTTTACAAAGATCCATCCGCCGCGAAGGGAACTGGAGAATTTTGGTCTGACTTCGAAGAAGGACCGGATAATTATATTTTTAAACAGTATGAAACAAAATCAAACGGTGATAATGCATTCATTGGCAAAAATGAAGACTTAAAATATGCATATGATGATGAAGAAGATGAAAATAGAGTCATTTTTAGCACAAATAGCATTCTAAATAAAGAAAATATGCTCTCACATACAACGAAAACTCGCATGAAATTCAACACAGATGGCAAGCAAGAAGAAGAAAAATATCAAGAAAAACTTAAATTCTATAAAATGATTTTAAATCCAAGCCTATCGGAAGAAAAAGTAGAAACAATTAATGAATCAAATAGACATGGCGCTGGGCTTGCAGAAATTATCTTCTTGACGAATGATGGTATTAGAATTTCGAATCATAATTGGCTACATATGTCTAAAGATGGCCACGTTCAAACAATAACATTTGACCATATAGCACTGGATGGCAAAGATATTAATTGCAACTGTTATTTAGTCATTGAAAGTGCTGCACATTATTATACATTGCTGCTTGGGACAAATAAGGGCATTTTCTACAGTTTAGATGGCGGATATAGTTGGGCACACATGATTAAAAGATTCCCCAACGGTGGAAAAACAGTCTTCAATCTTGTCTATGATCAAACTCTTTCTAGGCTATATGCATTTACTGATGCCGGAATTGTATTTTCGAATGATCTTGGTGACTCTTGGACAAGAAGCAACAATCCATCCTCTGGGCATTTATTGCTTGAAAATCGTAAAATAGCACAAATATTCACAGCGATAAATACTGATATAACAAAGGCAAGCGTTTATCTGGACAGACAAAAACACACAAATATCCAATATCTCTATGAAGAAACAACTACTCCGCAAATTACACTTGGACTATATGATACACTAGACAATAAGCCAAACAATCTTATTGGATACTCAAGTACAATTTATAATTTTGCTGACATCTCCTGTAGTAATTGGTATAATTTTGACCTATCCAACATAGGACAACTTGAAATTGATAAAAAATATGCAATTGTCCTAGAAACTTCATTCTCTGGGTTATCTACGGAGGAATATGTTCGTTGGATCTCTTCTTCAATAAAAAGTTCATCCAGTGGCTTATTAATAAATGATGGAACCTGGAATGAAGTCGAAAATACAAATGCATTTTTTATGATCCACTATGATGCTGATAATTTGCCAGAAATAACCGAATATACAGTTAAATATTCTCAGAAAAATGCCAACAATATTGCTGTTAAAAATACTTATGATTCTCTATATTTAGATATGCGATTTATGCTTAGTTTCATCCTCGATGATACTGGAACAATGAAGTGGATGGACAAAGAAGACAATAGAGGAATCAAGGCTCTTCAATTAATTAATCAAATTTTAAGCAGAAGTAGATGGAGCTACGTTGATATATGGGCAATGGGGAATGATCTTAAAAATCTTCTTGCATATGGGCCAAGCAGAGATGCAAGCACCGAAATTCCTGCTGCACTAGGCACCCTCTTGTCTAGCGGTAAAAATAGTGAAATATGGACTGGAGCGATTCTTGCTTCTGGCGGAATAAATGAAGTCGGTGTCAATGCAGTTCTTGAAAGAGAAAATGCATATAGTTGGGCCATAGATTACATGAACTCCATGTATCGCATAGATAACGACGTCTTGCTTGAAATGGACCCTACATATACTGGGGATGCTACAGATTTAATGCTTGATAAATATAAAGACATAAGAAATTATGTTTTGCAGGACTTTAGTGACACATATTGTCGCGCAGTCTTCTATTTTACAGATGGATTTGATTCCGCATCGCATAAAAATGATTCCTGGGAAGACCTGGCATTAGCAATTAATAGCCTCAAATTCGTTGATGGAAAAGTCCCACTATATATTTTTGGGCTTGGCGAAGACAATGCACAAAGTGGCTTAATTCAAGCCTGCGAGGCAACAAATGGCAAATACTTTAATATTGGCAAAAATGTTGGAAAATGGGAAGAAGCAATCGACTCAATTGTCGATGGAAATAGAATTGGAGATGAGATTACAAGGAAAGACACATATTTATGGAAAGGAAAATATGAAGATTTTATTGATTTTGGCGAAAATGCTCAATATATTAAATCAATAAATCTTCCTGCTACAGTCCCATCTACAGCGAAAGTCGAATTCAGAATAAGATGGACAAAGGATTTCATTTCTTGGACACCATGGAGAGAATATGATATTAATATAGATAATGAAATCAATGCATATGCAATTTATTTAGAATATGAAATAATTTTATATCAAGGAGATTTAGTCCCAGGAAGTCCAGAGAATTTCATCGACTCAGAAAATGATCCATATGGATATGATCAAGAAACGGGTGGAAATTATCCATCACCAGTCGTCGGGGCATTAAAATATAAAATTGTAACACCTTCTAGAAATATTTATATGATGAATGAGCACATTGAGGAAAATTCGATACTCGAATACTTATTAACTACAAATAGCTCAATTCCGAAGGATGCAAAGATAAATTGGAAATTACTAAGAGGCACATGTCATAATTGGGAGATTTTTGAAGACCTGCATGCGGAAAGAAAAGGCGTTTTACCAATAAGAACTGGGACAATTTATTTTACTCCGGACATGGAACAGAAAAATATTAGATTAAATCCAATTGCATCGGGAACAGATCCAACGAAGACAATTTCCTGGGCTGCAGTTGATAAAAACAACGATCCAATTACTTGGGGAAATAATGCAGAAATAACAGTTTATTTAAATGGAGAAGAACAAATTGAAGGAGAAGATTTACAGCCACTTGCCCTTGGAAAAGATTATGGTCTAATTTTATTCGTCAATCCAAAGGACATTGTTTCGAATGTTATTATGGACATTGTTTATCCTGGGAGCTTACAAATTTCGAATGGAGAAATGATAACTAGGATAAATGAAAATACAATTAGAGTTCAAAATGGACCATGGTCTCCAGATGCAGATGTATGTGTTTATATAAATGGTATTCCACATACTGATAATTTCTGGGTATTCCCGGAAGAAGGAAAAATAGTCTTTAAAAATCCAATAGACAATGATGACATAACTGTTAGCATTTCTTTAACCAATGTGAATAGGCTTGGCTATGAAACTATTAATTACAGCAATTCTCCACTGACAATCGATAAAGCTGGATTAATGTACAGTACGAATATTGAAAATTCAAAATCCTACGATTTTTCCAATTATACTACCGGATATAGTTCGAATTTCCCGGAATTATTATCTATTTTTAAACAAAAAACAATATTTGAGCAAGCACTGGGAACAAATCAAGAGCAAACTATAAATATAATTATAGGAAATATGAATTCGAAGCCATATATCGATTATGAGTTTAAACATATTTATAATTATCCAGAGGCAAATACTAAAATTATTTGGGAAAGAAATAGAACAGGGACTTGGGAAGAAATAAATGCATTAGAAGATAAATTGTCTATGCCATTAAATACAGAAATTGTTCCATATGGCAGTGATGATTCGAATTTATTCATAGAAGGAGATATTTTTAGGGCAAAAATTTATTTGCGGACTTCTTTAGTAGAGCGAGGAGAATACATTACTAATGAATTTAGACTAGGGGAGCCAAATGCATTTAATTATCTACCTATTTTAAAAAATGTTAAGCTTTATTATTTAAAAACCGATGATATTACATACACGAAGCCAAGCATTCTTCCAGACAACAATCCGGTTTCACTTTTAACAAAGAATATTATTGAGATTGATAAAGTCGGATATAGAGATGAGACTGGAACATTATATAATGTCTATGAATTCCAAGCTGATAAATTATCAAGAATTTGGATCAAATGTGAATTTGCTATCGATGGAATTAATGATGAAAATAATTTAAAGGCTGCAATTGATAGAATTATTAAATATAGTAGAATTCAATGGTTTAATAGCAAAAGTGATAAAAATATACCGGTACATGATAATTATATTAAATCTCGCTCTACTACTACTAATCCTTATGCTAATTGGTCATTATCTTCTTCAGAAATGGTTGAAAATGAAGAATATTGGTATGCGGTAATTACTCCCAGATTAAATCCGCCAGAATTAATAAACGAATCTACAATTATTATGAACCCACTTGAATTAGATTCAAATATTCAAACTAATTATATTGGCGAATCATATCCCTCGGGGAACTTTGCTCAAAGAATTAGAGTTGAAAATATTATGAAGCTTCCGAAGAATCGGGAGTAGATTCTATTGGATTAAATTTACTTTGTTCTTTTTTATGTTTCTTTTCTTCATAAATGAATTGGATTTCTGGCAAATATTTGGCCCATATTTCTAAATTTGTTTTTGTATGTGATCTTGTTTGCAGTAATGCCTGCGCATTCATTGCGGAGGATGCAATAAATAGTTCATAATTAGGATCTATATCGGTATCTATAAATTCATTTGAATTATCATTAAATAAGATGACTCCTACGGGTGCCCATTCTTCTTCAACGATTTTATTTATATATTTAGTATCTGATTTATTTGGTTGTATAATAATTGATAGCCCATTCTGCGAATGTATTAATTTAAGTAAATGTTCAATTGGGTATCTTTGTTCTATTTCTGTTTGAATATTAACTGCAATAAGATTAATGCCTTCTTCGGAAACTAATTCTTGTCCAGGATAAGCTAAGATATCAATGTTTTTACCTTGGACAATTGATCTTGCCAACTGTCCTGGATACAGCCAATCTGAGACAATAAAAATCATATCCAGGCCTCTTCTGCTTGCAGCTTGCAAAAAATCCATTATCATATTCCGTACCATTAGTGGATCCGAAAGATTTCTTTTTGGTGGGAACATGATATGTGGATCTACTCTTAAATAACTTGTTCTAATCGCAAGTTTAACAAATTTCATTTATAAATTATCCTAAATTTTTCTTTTTTATGACTAATTTTAATAAATTTATTAGATAAAGAAGTACTTTCTATTCTAGAAGTTAATAAATTATTAGAAAGCTGCTTTAAATTATTATATAAGTTTTGATATGTAGTACTATTTTGTCTAGTTTGTTCGTTTATAAAATTATTTATTATTTGTTCTTTATCATCTGGATTTAAAATACAAATTTGATATATTTCTCCTATTATATTTATAATAGAATTTGGGAAATTATTACAATTAGTAAATAAAATCATCATTATTGTTATTTTATCTTGTGAACTAATTGATGCATTTTTTAAATAAGTAAAAACACTTCTGATTTTATTAGTTACCCATAAATTTATTGAATTATTCATATCTATTTGTAAATTCATAGATGATAAATTAATATGTATATTTTTATCTTTATATAAATTTAAAATAGATAGATTATTTACTAAATTTACTTGTCCTATATATTGATTTATATCGTTTACTACTAATTTTCTTTTTTTTACTATTTCAGTTAATGTATTAATTTCCAAATTATTAAATGTATTTTGATTTTCATTTATTATATCTTCAGTTATTAATTGATCAATAAAATCATTATTTATTAAATAATCAATTTTACTATATGCAATTTTTAATTTAATTTGATTTATAACACGCTCTAAGTTTTGTAAAGCACCCTGCTGCCCTTGACTTGTATTACTTGTCATATCTTGTAAATCATTATTAAAAATATTATTAATTTTTTCAATTTTTTCTATTATTTTTATAAAATTATCATTATCATCAATATAATCAATGTTTCTATCCGATGGAGTAGAAGAAGAATCTTTTACGGTATCCATAACTTGTTTTATTTGTTTTGGCAATTCTTGTATTTTGCTATATTGTTTCATATCATATAATGTATTTTCGGAACCTGGTCTAACTACTAATTCTAAATCTGAATCTGAATCTGAATCTGAATCTGAATCTGAATCTGAATCTGAATCTAAATCTGAATCTAAATCTGAATTTGGTTCCATTGATTCTGTTGATTCTGTTGATTCTGTTGATTCTGTTATTACTTGTTCTGCTCCTGCTCCTGCTCCTGCTCCTGCTTCTGCTTCTGATCCTGCTTCTGCTTCTGCTTCTGCTTCTTCTGCTTCTTCTACTTCTTCTACTTCTTCTACTTCTTCTACTTCTTCTGCTTCTTCTGTTGGTCCTGTTGCTTCTACTGCTACTGCTTCTTCTACCCCTCCTGCTGATGAAGTATAATTGTTTATTTCTTCTTCTAATTGTTTTACTGCAGCTTTAACTTGTAATTCAAAATTGTCTATTGTCATTCCTTCTCTATATTTTTCTGCAACTTCTTTAAACGTGTTTAATATAGTCATATGACCAGCAATGTGTCCCATCATAAAACTTATTGCATCCTGTATAACTTCATAAATAGATTTATCCCAATTAAAAGGATTAGATTCTGTCAATTCATCGTGTTCTAATTGTTTTGCAAGTTTATTAATTATATCTTGTATATGTTTTCCAGGACCTGTCTGAGTAAATTGACTACTTAATTCTTGTATTCTTTCCCAAATCTGTTGGTCGTTTTCATCCCATACTTCTTGAGCTATTTTAATAAATTTATTATTAATTTTTGCATTTTTATTTTGCAAAGATAACCTCTTAATTTCATTATACAAAAATGTTCTATTTTCATCAAGAATACTACCATAATATACATATAAAGTTCTAATTTTAGTATAGATATAAATAATATATCTTTGTATATTATTTATATCTTCTTCTTTAGATACTTCTCGTGCAATCTCCTGAATTCTATCGATATCTCTACTATTTATAGCATTAGATAGTCTCTTAATAATATTATAATATTCTTTTAATCGTTCAATAAGTTTTTCTGAAACTTCGATTTTCGCAAATATATCGACAATCGCTTTATTTTCTGTGGAAGATGGGAAAACAGCAACATCTATATCCCTACCTAGACTGTCTTCTACTGCAGGACCTAAGCTTTCCGGTTGTGCTAACTTAACTAAAATTTCCGAATATTTTTTATATTCTTTTTTGTTTAAAAAAATTGAATTATCCATATGCTAAACTCCTAAGGTTTTCTTTTATAAAATTACAAATGAAGAAGCAAAGATTCCTTTTTTATTATAGGAAATTTATCAAAATTTTAGAATATAAATACTATATAATATAAAAGAAAGGACAGCAATGGAAGCTATACTATTTACATATAAATCATTACTTAGAGACAACTGGCCTAGACTAATTAATAATCTCCCAGCAGTCTGGGATGATGTTATCTATGGCTGGTATCATGGAGACAGAGAAGTATTACCTGAAGAATTCCCAGCAATTATTTTTGAACCAGAATCAGTCAATTTTAACTGGGAAGCATTACACTCACAAGGCAAAGAATGGCAATGGGAAGTTATTTTACTTATTAGGGCAGAACAATATGACTACTGCCTATCTAGAATGAATGAATTTATTAGACTTTATGAAAGAGCAGCAAGAAAATTATCACACTTCTGGATTTTTGAGCCATGTGTCTTCAATATGCAGTATTTTTATGATCCACAATACCTAATTGATCTAAATACAAACCTAGGACAATTCCAGGGAGTCCTGGATCCATATATAACCATAGTCCAAAATAGATATAATGCACAATGGGCAAGTGCTCACCAAGATTATCAGGGATTCGCTGGATCAGCACCAGCAGCACCAGTACCAGATACATCGAGCCTATATATTGCTGCATATCTTGAATTAGTCAATACAGATCCACTTACGGATGTATGGGCAACTACACCAATAGACTATACCCCTATGTACTCTAATGATGTCTTTTCTACAACGCCAGCAGCAATTATTACCGAATATAGAAATATACAAAAAAGACCAGTCAGATTTATGGCCGATAGTATGTTCCAAAGCATCACTCATGGATATGTCGACAAAGGAACCGGATTATTACGAGCAGCACAAATACAAATCAAAGGAAAAGAACAAGAAGGACTTAATATCTTCGGACCAAGGTAATAATAAATATGAATATTAAACAAATTAAACGACTAGATAAACTATTTTCACAACTATTCGGAAGAATTCAACGCTTCCTCGAAGGCGAAATATCTAGTCGAGAACTCAAATTAAGCTACTCATATGATTTATATAGCTTCCTATATAAAATTATCGGCTCCGTAGATTATTTTAATAAAATTACACTCAAACCACAAAATTTAAAATTACATCCACTTTCTTTGACATTTATTGAAGATGAAATAGACTATGGATATATTAATGCAGAAGTTAATAATTATGCGATAGAAGATAAAAATGTTAAAAGAATTAAAGATGATAATTATAACGAAGAAACTTTTTATCTATATGCCCCACCAATTATTCTGTCATGGACTGGATATACTACTGAAAACATTACAACGCTACCAATCGAATATCCAGCCTGGGAAGGATGGCAAAATGGAAACGGAAGCAATCCCATTGGTGGAGCTAATAATGATACAATTTTACCAGTATTTATGAATGCTGCATATATAACAATAAAACCAGAAACAGAAATCTCAACGAATGATATTCTTGAAGTAAATATAATAGAAGAACTCAATTTTTCAAAATGGAACAATTATGATGATATTAAACTTTATCATTTCGCGGACTACGATGCACAGAAAACACCATTGCTTTCCTCAGTAGCAGAATGCAAAAAACGCATAGAAAATAACAAATTATACTTTCAACCAATTAAAAATATCCCCGCAGAAGATAAACATTTCTTTATTCTCTATTGGTCATCACCGGATTCATGGATCCAAAACAATCCTTCTCCGGAAATCGAAAATGGAATCACTTTTGCTGGGAATTATGAAATTATAAAATTACCATATGTTAATTATTTTTTCTCACAGAGAGTCGACTTGCTTCAATTCAAGAATCCAAATCCAATCTTAAAAGCAAGAAATAGAACGTTTAGCGAATTTAATGAACAAGATGAAAGAATTTATTCCTTTGAAGATCCAGTCTATTATCCAATGGATAAATTAAGCGGAACATTGGATGAAACAATTCAACAATTCTATGCTGATTCTAGCGGTAGGGGGACATATTTCCCAGAATTAAATATTCAACAATTAATGTCGTTCATCCTGGGTGGCTTTAGTGCGGACTATAAAAATAAATCAGGTTATCCAGATCCAGAAGCCGTCTTCGGAGTTACAATTGGAATTATTTCACAAGTAGAATTGCAAAAAAGCTATGGGGCAACACCAAGAACTAGATATTCATATAAAAAAGGACCAGAAATCTTTCCCGATATGTTCCCGGATCAGTGGAAGAATTTCGAATACTTCCCCGATACTCCACATTACTATATTCCATACATTAAATTAATAGTAGGACAAATTCCTGCAGATAAAAGAAGTGGCAACTCGCCCAGAGCAGTCATACTATATATGGAATACACAAAAAATTATGCATCAGACTGCATAAATAATATAAAATTAGTTAAAGAACTCGAAAATACACTAATCCAAATATATCAATTGGCTACTTCAGAAAATTCTAAATATATAATGCCAACAATAGCCTTTGAATCATATTTTGCATTTTTAGCACTACAAAATAAATTCATTGACAATACGAGCATCCTTTTTGCGCATAAAAAATACGAGACACAGGGCTTTACAATAAATACTGCGAACGTCCCAAGACAATTAAGCAATAGCATCCTATCTGGCATTAGCGGAGGAAAAAAGACACTCTCTACGGAAATTTTAGCAACGAATGCACGAGATACAGCATGGTTCCAAAATATATTTTACTGGAACTGTCCAAAGGCACACGGAGCAGATCATTTCCAATTTGATCACTATAGTAATTGGATGGTCGCATATGCTCGCGGAATAGATACATCAACGAAATATATAAACTACTTGCCTGGAAATGAAGAAGCCGGACTCGCAATAACAAATAGAAAAATATTCTCACCAATTAATATGGAAATTTATATAAAGGATACTGGACAACCAAATACAACAGATTTAGACTTAACAATTAACATAGGATTCCGGGATTTCCTCTTCAATAGGATTTATAAAAAAAATCTATTCCTGCCCGCATCTAAATATTATTTAACCAATGCAGAAAGAGAACGAAGAGAATTGGATGATCTGGAAAGCACAGACGGATATATTTATCCAGACTTCTTAAACTCGCTGAAAGAATATCAAATGTTCGGGGAACAAATATTGCTTAGCAATTTAAGGAAAGGACAAACAAGGACCATCGAAATGAAATATTTAGACCCCGACGATCCAGATTTGCCAACAATGGAAGAATTTATACAAGATTGGATAAATAAAAATGCTGGAGACGAAATAGATTGGCAAGACTTGCGAGATGCGATACAATATCAAGAAGAGAATGGTGGCTTCGACAAAATTGACCTAAGGACATTAACAAATCGTGCCATCTTGCTTGACGAATTCTGGCTCGCAGCTACTACATACACAAAGGGAAATGTTTACTGGAATTATTCAGCAGATTGGCAAACAAGGGGATATAGCAATTATCCATCAACCCGATATGGCTACAAAGTTAATGGACTATGGAATTATCAGAATTTTGATTTCAATAATGTGACAAATAATAGAATCGAATACATGCAAAGTCATCTCGGTTTCCCATTTTATAATAATTACCAAAACTCACAAATGGAATATATAGTCAAAAAACAAACAAATCATGACTTGCATAATTACGAACAATTTGCACTAAATGGAACACTCGACTATCTGGCACAGACATTTACTGCAGATTTTTCAGAGACAGTAACAAAAATAATTAATATTGAACTGTATTTAGAAAGACTGGGAATGCAGGAAGACCTATCTCTCGCCCTATATGTCTATAATACAAAAAATTCCGCTCCATTTGGATCCCCGCTCAATGCAAATCCAGCACTCGTGTCATTTAATGATGTTCCAAAAGAAGGAGGATGGATTAATTTCCAATTTGAAGAACCAATTAAACTACCCAACAATAAAGAAAAAAGATATGCAATTGTATTGTCAACAGTAGGCCCAACTAGCACAGAACTAAATGAAGAATCCCTAATTGCATGGCATTATGCATCGATCAATACTTATGCATACAGTATCTCCAATACTATTACTTATTTAACGGAAAGCGAAGTTACAAATGAAAACGGAATTTTAGTAGAAAATGCAACTATTTTCCCAGATGTGCCATTCTTTGTTGCCATCGAGGGAGATATTTATTATATTGTCTCAATCCAAGAAAATGCATTAAAATTCGACGAATATATTTATAACGAAGAGCATCCGGGTTATCATTGGCATATTTGCACAGACGATAAAGAATATTCAATCGGGGCACCCGTCTCCTTGGTCTCATTTATTCCGCTAGATCCAGAGCAAAGATGGAATATAAATAGGATCGACGAATATGGATTAACAACTAATTCCTGGCAAGAACCGGAACAAAGCAATTATGATGCCGCATACAAAATAATTGTCCAATCTGACAATGTGGGACCAATTGAAGAAGTCTCCATATATGATTGGTTTGGTGACGATCTTGAAGAAGAGTCGGAAAAATATGCAGATATTTTCTATATTGTTCCGGAAAGTACTGTTTATGATGTAACACAAGGATGGGGCGGAAATATGCTTGGGCTAACTGCGACGGAATTTGTTTCCAGTGAAATAACTACTGGCCAGCCGCAGACTCTTGTTTCTCTTAGCTTTAATCCAAGGAGCAATAATATTTCACTGGAAGATACTGGGAATGGATCAAAAATACCCATTATGGAAAACGGATATGTCTTCGGTGGTTTCAATACCCCAGGAATGGAAGGATTCCCTGCTGCTAATTCAATTAGGGCACATCCACATATATCATCAAATAATAAAGTAGATGGATATTGGGCATGGAATACAATTAGATCAAAAAAAAGTGAACGCATTAAGCTACTCCTTGGTGCTGCACTTTATAAAGAAGATATTACGGATGAAAATTTCGAAAATGAACACCCGAATGCAATAATTATTGCCAACGGAGATTCAAGATATAAACTTTATTATGAATATATCCCAATTAAAAATAACATTTATTTAACAATTGGACTTTTAAAAGCAGACGGAAGTAGAAAAGTAATTAATAAATTTATTCCAGGCTACGTGCATGCATTTGGAACAATATCGGGAATGTCTTCCGATGCACAGTTGGACCCAGCTGGAGAAAAAACATATACAGTCACTAGCAATTTAACTGCAAATCAAGTCATTTATAAAAAATTTAAAGTTGTCTCCGGGACAGCACAGGGTACAAACGGAATTATTATTGGGAATACAGCAAATTCCATCACATTGATGGAACCACTACATACAATTCCATCAATAAATGATGAATACTATATCGAATATAGTGGGAATGCAGCAGTCTGGACTGGTAATATTAATTCAATTGATTTATCAATAGCAAATAACTTAACAACTATCTTCGTGGATGACTCATGGACTCCAGATGAATTTAATGGAGATTTATTGTGGATAATTGAAGACAGTAGTTACAAGAATAAAACATATTCAATCCTCAGTTCAACAGAAAATTCATTAATTATTCAAGGACTATATGATTTAGCACAGGGCACTCGTATCGCAATTATAACAATAGATCCAGACATGGCAGACAATTTCGCAGAATACGCAACAACGGAACCAATTATTCTCGATGATGAAAAATTCATTGGGATTGATCATTTACACATCAATAAAGACAAATTTCCATCAGATTCATGGAATGGACACAAAAACGGATTCATGATCAAAAGTAGTTTCAATATTCTACCGGAGAGCAAATAAAATGGAAAAAAACGATTATCTTTGGAAATTTATACAGGACATGGAACAATTTTATATTTTAGCAAATGAAAAATATGATATGTCCAATGATAGCCTATTTTATTCATCTATTAAAAAAATAAATAACTTTATTTATGGATATGATAATATTTCATTGAATGGAGTAATTTATGGTTTCAAATTGATACCGGAAGAGCAAAATAAAATTTGGTCATATTCACTTCCTGTTCCTGGAATTGATCCAGAAAATAGAAACTATAATATTAAATGCATAAATATAGAGTATGCATCAATGCCATATGGGAAACCAGTCATCACGAATGGAACTATTATTTCTAGTCATTATAGGACTGGAATCGATCAAGCATTTATTCAATTAGAAAATCCTACGATTTTTGATAATGGCCTGCTCGGAAGCATTGATGACATCCCGGCAATATATAGTATTTCTCCTCCTGCAAATATGCAGGAAATTCTATTAACATCGAGTGTCTATATGACCTACGAAATAAATGAAAAACCATTTTTAAGAACAAATAATGTCTTCTTAAAGGGGTCCGATGCAAATCCTACTTATATAGGAGAACACAAAAACACTAAAATAACTTTAAAAAACTTATGCAAACAATTTTATATTAACAATATATATAATCCAAACATTTTTCCGGAAGTTCCAGAAGAAGCAATTGATATAGCTCGGGTAATTTGGAGAATAAACAGTACAATTGGGGAAGAAAAGGACTATAAATATGAATACTATATCCTGGACACAAGAAAACCATATGGATATTATGGATGGCGACAGCCAGATGAAATACAGTTAATAGCAAACATAGAAAGAGCTTTAGAATTAGAATTCAACTTAATTGAATTTCTTAAAGAATTATGGTCATTTATATTTTCTATGTCAGCCTGGGAAAATGAAGGCTTCATAGATTATTGGGAAGCACAGGGAAAAACTATTTCAAATATTATTTTAGAACTATATAATGAACTCCATGAAGGGAACCCCTAATGATTTATGTTAGTGACGAAAATATGCAATTTTTAGTAGATGCAATAGGCAATATATATGAAGAATGGTTATCTATTTTTGATAAAGATATTCATAGTCACAATAGCTATGCATTCTTTTTGAGAAGAATAACTGACTATCTGGAAAATAGAAACATTATTTATTCGATTAATGGAGAAAATAGTTTATTAACATCAATAAAAGAGGGAACCACAAATATTTTAAGTATTTCCTCTGGAGAAATAATTGACGCAAATAACAATAATATCGAAGTCAAAGAACACAGTATCTCTCTTTCCAGAAATTTCGCATATAATTATCCAACAAATGGACACTATGGAGCTATAATTGGTTTTTATCACAATGATATAAATTCAATTGGTGATATTCGGCAAACCAAATTACAACAAGCAATTGTAGCTAATAGTTCTGAATATATTTATGTAGAAGATCCTACTGTCTTCGAAAACATTATTTTTCCAATAATTATGAATATAGACAGCGAGGACATAGTTGTTTCTGGATTTGAAATCATCGAAAATCAATGCCGTGGAAAAATTAGCAATGACTACAATGAAGGAAAAGCACTTAATTCACACGACATCCTCGCAAAAACATTTATTTATAAAAAATTAGAAGCTTCAATTATCTTTGGGCCACCAGTAGATGAAAATCATCAATCTGGCGATGCTGCAAATTTCAAGTATTTCCCAAACAAACCAGACAATTTCTTGGAAATATGTAGAGCAGTTATGGCTAATCCTATAATTGCACCAAGCACAGAAGACAATACAGAGATCATTGGAATTGTAGATACTAGGGACACAGGAGAAAGCAGCGCGACTGCTCCATTCACAAATGAAGAAAAGCAATTTGCACAATCTGTTATTAATAATTTAAGCAAAGTAGAAAATATTGTTAATTTTGATAATGCGTTGTCTTCCGTTGTTTTATCACTAAACAATATAATTTTTTCCGACGCAACTGGAGAAACGACTGGAACATTCATCGAATATTGGAACAATAGACCCCTCAATAGATCTAATTTCTATATTTATGGGGTCCAGTGGGATTCAATTGAACGATTCGAAGCTCCGGATGCATTTAGAAAATTATGGTATAAGTATTTATCAAACGAGTTATTAACTACATTCGCAATTTTTAATGGAGAACTAATGGACAATATTACTTCCAGTGGCATTACTCCTCCAACGATATCTGGAATTACATACACAAACGTAGCTAATAATATTGGGACAATTACTCCAGGTGACTGGACATACGCAGTAACTACAATAACAGAATCTGGAGAAAGTGCATTATCTGAATATAAAACAATAAGAATACCAACATCTTCACTCTATAATACAATTACAATCGAATGGGAACCAGTTCCTGGGGCAATTGGATATAATGTTTATAAAAAAGATAGTCGATTCAATTTACTTCATGATATTCGACTAACCGAGTATGGAGAATTAACAAATGCTACATTTACCGATACTGGCAACTTTATAGGAACAACTACAAAAAGAGGCATCCTATTGACAAGAAAGACCTCCGCATCGCATAGTGGAGTAGAAATGTATGCCTATGTCCCAGTAATTAGCGAAGATGAACTTTCGTCAATATATGGATTCCATAGTCTCGGTGAAGACATTTCAACAGATTTAACGAAAACAAACAATGGAGTAAATTTAATATTGGAATTATATAAATCAGATAATTCTATCGAAATCGTACAAGTACAAATTAATAAAGGAACTCCAGTTGGGACTGCAATAAAAATAGGAAATGGACCATATATTGGAATCAAAGACATGAAAGTAGAATTGCTTGATGGACAAATAGAGAAAATTGGCAACACAATTAATTGGAGCATTACGGATAAAATTTATATACAAAATATTAATCCATAGCAAGGAAATAAACTTGTGCAAAAAGAATATTAAAGTACAACTCGCGCAATTAAAGGAAAGAAAATGGCAATAATTTCTAAAATTAATATGACAAACTTAGCAGAATTGCTTGGCAATTCATATCAAAATATAGTTAATTCCTATGGCAATGTAGACACATTGGATACTGTCGTCTTCGAGGCATCCAGGGCGAAAAGTTATGTCCGTGGCGGAACAGATGCAAAAAATGGCATTCGGGCGAGCCGAATTTCTTCGGGTGGAACTATTTTAGACTTACTGCCAAGTTGCGATCCAACAAATTCAACAGAAATATACATTGAAAGAGGCAAATTCTACATAAATGGAAAACAAAAAGAATTAATGAATAACGTAGTAATCGATACAGATCCATTACTTGACAATCCAGCTGGATATGGACTATATACCGGGGAGCAAAAAGAAAGTAGTGGTTCTCCGTTGAGCATCGCAATCGATATAGAATCTTTTATCAAAGGACTCATTTATCTAACAGAAGATCCAATTAATGATGATTTCGATATAGATGATTGGGCGAGCATTAATAATGCATTTATTATAAATGATATTCCACAGGGAACTGGTACTTGGTCTATCGCACAGGCAATGAGTGCGACGCAGGATGGAATAACAGTAGATGAAATACAATTATTTTTAGCAAAAATTGGTTCTCCTGTATGTAATTTACAAATAAATATATATGAAGATAATGGCTCTGGCGCTCCAGATATCACTTCGGGATCTCTAGGCAATTCGGTCTCGATTTCATCCAATGAACTCTTAGAAAGCGGCTCATGGATTTCTTTCCCATTAACACAAAGAATCGATTTGAATGACTCAACAAATACTATTGATTTTTGGATTGTTTTATCGACCTCTAGCTTAGAAGACGAATTAATAATCAATAATAATAACTATATTATTTGGCGAGGAGACAGCACGAAGACCATTTCGCCTACGAGCGCATTTACTTTTAGTAATTATAGATCCGCAATAACAGGATCTGGCCAATGGACTGGGCTTGGTTCAACAAATTCAGCAGCACATAGGGTCATTAATTATGTTCGTGGAATTTGGACTTATTTTCCTGGATTCGTTGGTTTCCAAAGATTTAATATGGAAAATTGGGTAACACTTGCACTTCCGGAAAATGCTCATGCTTGCGTTGCTGAAATAGTCTTAAAAACAAATGGAACTGGAACAATTTTATCAATTGATGATCAAGACAGTGAAAATGTTTCATTCCTGAATGACATAAGGGCAATTATTGGTTATCAAGGCCTAGAAGATGATGATCAAATGGGCGACCTTTTTGATCCAATAAATGCGAGTGAAGATAGCATTTTATCTGTCTCTGCGGAAACACGATCTTCGGTCGGAGTAGCACATTATAAAGATATAATTATTGCCATCAATGAACATATTTCTTCACATTCAAAACAAGAAGTCAAAGCATATTGGAAAGAAGCTGGAATTAATTTCACAAGAGCATTTAGGAAACTCTGGTACTTAAGTCAGAAAAATATCGAATTGTCTACGATTTTTGGAATTAAAGGAAATACTGGAGAACTAAAAACCTTTACTGATGCAACAAATAACTGGAAATATAAGAATACTTATTGTGCGAATGTTACTGTTGGTTGTGATCTTGAATTAATTATTCCAAAAGGCAATATTTCCTGGGAAGAAGCAGATATTCTTGATATTTATGCAATTAGAGCAGTATGGACTACTCTCGCTGATAATATAAACATTAATGATGAATTAATTAAACTAAAAGAACTTCCCGCGACTTTCTTGTCTGCAGCACAGGCTGGTCCTGTTTACATATGGGTGGAAAAATGGGGCGAAAAAAATGGAGAACTTCTATACATAGATGAATTTGTGGGCAAAGAATATACGAGTGGTTTCCTGGCAACTACAGATGCAACAGATGGACCAGCAATGCTTGAGCATAAAACTGGAGACAGAGTCTACTTAGTTGATAAACTAGAAATAACAATTGAGGATGCCTTATCAGAAACAACAGCACAATCTATTTCTTCGGAAGTCAAATATATAGGATGTGCCTATATAAATAGTTCTAGCGCAATAGAAGGGAAAATAGCCATAAGATCAGTATAAGTATGATTAGAGGAGTGATAATTATGTCAAACAAAATGCTTAAAGAAGAATTGTATAGCTTAGTTAAATCAGTAGCACCTGGGCTCATGATAAAAGAATATGATGATATCGTCACAACTGCTTCACGCATCATAGATAAACAGCCAATGCGCAAATATGCTAATAATAAACAACGAGAAATGAAACTTCTTGGCACATTGTTAGATGTAATTGATAATAAATATAAGGACATTTATGCCTCTAAGGAAAATGGCCCAAAATATATTCGCGTAGCAGAAGTAGAAGATGCAACATGGGAAGACATCGAAAAACAATTACTCGCAGAAACAGAAGAAAGCAATGGCGAATATAGCCAATCCTCGAAAACCTATGTCGGCGGAGACAATCATGCCGCAATGATCGAATCATCCAAAGAAGACACTGAATATGACGGTCTTTGGGAGGGATTCGGCAAGGAATTCGGCGAAAGAAAAGATGGGGATCCTAAACCAACACAGGACAAGAACTTATGGCCACCTAGATCAGATAGAGACTTTAGCATGGGACGCTAAAAAAATCTTTATTTATAGATCATTTAAAATTTTGAATTTTCCAATTATTTGCTTGTCTATGCAATTTTACGGTGAGCCATTTTCCAATCCCAGTTATAGATTGTTTCAAAAGGCCATCAATATCACCATGCTTAGCCTTAACTATAAACGAATATTCAGAATGATGCCCAAAATCTCGCTCAGTAATATGCGCTGACAAAGGAGGCTTTCGCTGGCCTTTTTTAACAATTAAAATAAGGCAGCCACCATGAGACAATATCCACTCGCGCTCCGCAGAAAGACGAACGTCGTCAATTAAAATATTGTTTTTATTCGGTCCTATGCGCTTTTCTAATTGCTCAATCCAGTAGTTTTGAGCCACTTCTTTACAAAACCAGGTCCCAAGTGCACAAAGGATGTCGCGTGGCGTCCTGGAGCCTCTGAGGGCCATAGAAAGGCATCCTAGCGGGGCGTTATCAGTAGGAACTGGATGCCCATTTGCAACTAATTTACAAAGTGCATTATGACATAAATTAATTCGCAATAGATCGTTGTTTAGGTTATTAATTAAATGCGTAGGAAGGCTAGTATCCTTCCATTCTGTGAAATATTTTTGATTTAAAAAATCACCGAAGGCTATAACTGCTGCTTCACGAATTGATGTTGCAAAGCTCATCCTTGAAATATTGAAAGCACCGGATAAAAGCTCAGCAAGAGTTGACTTCCCGGCCCCAGATTGTCCAGAGAGTCCAATTAATGGCAATTGTATTGTTAGCCCGGGGGAATTTCCCCCGGGCTGTCCTTTTCGGTGCCTATTCAATTTCAAGCACTCTTTTCTCTTCTCTCCTCTTTGCTTCTTGAAGTTTTGGTAAATGGATATACAGAATGCCATCTTCCATTTTTGCACGAATATTGTCATTATCATAAATATCTGGAGAAAATTCTCCAAATGTTCTCTTAAATGACGATTTAACAATTTCCCTATAATAATATATAGTTTTTTCTTTATCTACTTTGTTAGCGATACTCTTTCCTTCGATTGTCAAATAGCCATTTTCTAAACTAATTTCGATATCATTTTTTGTTCTGCCAGGAAGAGAGGCTTCAAAATGATAATCTCCGGTTTCGTTATCTGTATAGATATTTACCTTAGGAAAAGAGGAACTACTTAGCATTTGCGAAACTAGATTTACATCTTTGTCAAAGAAATTGCCTAAAATTCTTTCGAAGCGACCAGTCATATCATCCATATAGTTATTTAATGCATTATAATTACTGCCCCTAACACACAAACCATTTCCTGCTCTTTTTCTATTCATTACCCATACCTCCTAGTGGATAGTATCGATTGGGGGTGGTTCAAAGAACTCACTATGCCCCAATTCATAATTAGTATAACATAATTTGTAATTCATGTCAACTACTTTGAACAGGTTCATCTTCTACGGTGACTTCTGTTTCTTCTGGGACTTCGGAATTATCTGCTTCCTGGCTATATAAATGTTCGCCAATCTTCTTAAGTGCTTCCTGTAGCGATTCATTTGTTTCTTCGACGAGTTGCATATTATTACTTTCTAGTCCCTGTTCAATTGTCTCAACATAGTTTTCGATCTCATCTTTCAATTCTTCTGGAATTTTATCTTTAAATTCCTCCATGAGTTTCTTTGTTGAATAAATATTGCTTTCAATTGCGATTTTCTTATCCACTGCTTCTCTCTTTTTCTTATCTTCTTCTTCATATTTTTTTGCATCTTCAATCATTTGTTCGACTTCTTCGTCAGTCAATGTTGAGCTTCCTGTAATTGTAATTGTTTGTTCTTTATTTGTTGCTTTATCTTTTGCTGAGACACTAAGAATTCCATCGGTATCAATGTCGAACGAGACTTCAATTTGTGGCATTCGTGCAGGTGCAGGTGGAATCCCTTCCAACATAAACCTCCCAAGGCTTTTATTATCGTGAGCCATTGGTCTTTCTCCCTGAAGAATATGGACCTCAACACTTGTTTGCAAATCTCTTGCAGTACTAAAAACCTCAGTAACTGATGTTGGAATTGTTGAATTCCGATTAATCATGGCAGTCATTCTGCCACCGAGAGTTTCTACGCCCAGAGTCAGCGGAGTAACATCGAGAAGAACAATGTCCTCTGTTTCCCCTGCGAGAATCGAAGCCTGAATTGCTGCACCAATTGCTACTACTTCATCTGGATTAACATTCTTGCATGGCTCCTTCCCAAGCCACTCCTTAATTTTTTGCTGGACAAGTGGAATTNNCCACCAATTAAGATGACTTCGTCGATATCTTTTGGCATCAATTGGGCATCGGAGAGCGCCTGATCTACAGATTTTTTAGTTTTCATAACCCAGGGAAGAATAATTTCTTCAAATTTAGATCTCGTCAATGAGAATTCAAAGTGAATTGGTCCATTTTCATTTGCGGACAAAAATGGAATATTAATGCTCGTTGTCATTGCACTGGAAAGTTCGAGCTTCGCTTTTTCAATAGCCTCCATGAGCCTTGCTTTAATTTGATTATCAATAGATAGTCCATTCAATGGTTCCTGTTGTAGCATAAAATTATATAATTCCTGATCGATATCATCTCCACCGAGTTTAGTATCTCCGCTAGTGGACTTAACTTCAAAGACTCCATCGGAAATTTCGAGGATACTTGCGTCCATCGTTCCTCCACCAAAGTCAAAACAAAAAACTGTCTCACTAATATTTTTATTGAGACCATATGCCAACGCCGCTGCAGTTGGCTCATTTATAATTCTAAGGACTTCTAGGCCAGCTATTTCTCCAGCTTTCTTCGTTGCTTCGCGCTGTTCGTTATTAAAATATGCAGGAACTGTAATAACAGCTTTAGTTACCTGCGTCCCAAGATATGACTCTGCATCCCTTTTAAGCTTCTGTAGAATTTTAGCTGAAATCTCTTCTGAAAGATGACTTTTTCCACCAAGGAGGACTTCTTCTCTTGTCCCAATTTTTCTTTTGATAGAAGAAATAGTGCCCTCACTATTTAGAATTCTCTGGTTTTTCGCAAGTTTACCAACGAGATATTCATCATTTTTTAATGCAACAATGGATGGCGTAGTTCTATCGCCTTCTTGATTGGTTATAACAGTTGGCTCGCCATTCTCTAAAATTGAAACAACGCTATTTGTTGTTCCTAAATCTATACCAATAATTTTGCTCATGTTTTAATTCCTCTCAAAATCTTTTCTTTAATGGTTATTGGAAAAATGTTTAGACCCGCATCCAGCCCTAGCAATGCCAAGACTGGACCTTTTTCTATTTTATAATATATTAAAAAATCATCATTGTCAAATTAAGTTCACTAAGTTTTTCTGGCAATTATAAATTGCGACCTAAATATTTTGTTTAATGCGTTCTGCGATAACTAGTCCATGCAGAGATGCCGTTGACCAAGATCGAGTAAGTCCTGAACAATCTCCTGCGGGATAAATATTCTCATGGCCACAGTAGAAAAGTTCTTTCTCATCAATTAATGCTTGATTAGAATATAATTTAGCTTCCGGGGCATACATAAGCAAAGTATTCGCAAATCCAGGGAATAAGATATCCATTCCGTCTATAAATTCCTCAATGGCCTTAACGATTCGATGTGGCAACGCAAATGAAATATCTCCAGCTACCCAATTGTCCTGTAGAGATGGAACTGTCTCAATTTTTTTAATTCTATCTTCTTTTGATCTACGTTGCTTTTTAAAATCAAGATATGATTGAAGCAATACTCCTCCATCGGCCAGGGTATTAACTAATTTTCCAATGCTTTGAGCATATCCAATCGGATCACTAAATGGCTGAGTAAATTTACATGAAACAAGAATGGCCATATTGGAATTACCGCTTGGATTTTCATTTTTATAATCTTCGGAATATGAATGGCCATTTACGCAGACAAGTGGATTATTATTGTGATCCGTAATAAATTTATATTCTTCTAATGTCACTTCCCCGTTATTTAAACAGGAACAAAAGTTTCTTGTTCTTTCACCGAAGCTAGATAGTCTCGAAAACTTAGGATCAAATGCATAATGCTCATAAAAATGCTCAAAAATATCCTTAATGCACTCTACTCTAACACCTATATCTACAATCCCTGGAACAAAAGGCAAATTGCTATTTTCATATAAATCTCGCATCCAAAGAGCACCGGAGCGACCAGTTGCAAGAATAATATAATCATATTCTTTAGTAATTGAAGATTCTTTAATAGTTATATTTAATTCAATTTTATTGCTCTTAAAAACAAAATTAGGCAAAATGTTTGCTTCACAAAATATATTAACTTTATTCTTAATAATTGATATTATATTTTTAATAATATCTCTTGCATTTTCTGTCCCATAGTGTGCTACAGCGGACTTATTAATTAAAGAAAACCCAGCTTGTCTACATTTTTGCTTGAATTCCTCAGAGTATTCGGAGGTTTTTATTTTAATATCCGTTTGGCCTAAAATATCTAAGAAAATATGATGAAGCTCACTGAGCCTTTTATCAATATAGTTTTGCCCAAAGATATTCAAAAAAACCTGCGATGTCCCTACTTGCGGGTGTAATGTTAATTTTCCGTCACTCATGCACCCTGCGCCACCAATGCCACAGGTCGCATTAATTGGGACTTCTTTTAATCTATCTTCTAAGGACAATCCTCTTTCGTATAAATCTATTTCTGCACTATCCATTAATTCCATGGCAGCAATAAGTCCAGCTGGGCCTGCTCCAATAATTGCTATTTTCTTCAAAAATCTGCCTCCGTTGTTTTATTTCTTATGATGAGTTTTCATGTGTTCTACTGGATCATAGAAGGAATTTTCTTCACTCGAATGAAACTTTTTATTAATATAGACTTCAATCTCACGCATACTAAATGGACATTTTCTAAATTCACAAAATTCTAAAACTTTTGAAAGACTTCCAGTCTCAACATAAATTTTCTGCATAGTCATAATGTCTTCCCATGTTTCAAGTGCTTCTATATCTTCCTGTTCTTTCGAAGCAGCTTCTTTCCGCACTTCCTTTTGAATGCTTTTTAATTCTTGTAATAGCTCATTCTCTTGAGGTTGCTTATCAAGTCCTTCTTTAAAAGAAAAACTATCAATTAATTCAGGAATATCTGACAATGATATTTTATCCCTATTGTCAAGTTTTTCTTCTAAATATTGAACAAATTCGCTAACCTTTTCTCGTTCGATTTCATCTTGAGATACATTATCTTCGAAGACATTAATATTCAAAATAATATTATCGAAAAGTTTACTGATGCTATCACATCTAGCATCAATTCTTTTCAATTGTTTTTTTAAATCATTATTTTCTTGTGATGAATTGTTTAATAATTGTTCATATAGTTTTTTTAGTTCTTCCAATTGTTTTTTTTCTAAATAAACTTGGTTCAAAGTAATACGAGGATGTTCTTGAACAACTGTATTAATTTGTGCAAGCATTAAAACATTTGTAAGCTCCGAATACTCATTTAAAAGATTCTCATATTGTTTCAAATTTTTTAATTGATCACCATTGGTAATGTCTAGTATTTTTTTTCTCATATTTTCCAATTTAGTCTCAATTGCCAACAATTTGTCCCGCATATCTTTTAGCTTCATATTTGTCTCCTTATTGTGAATTTTCTACAACTATTCTAACATAGAAGTCTCTGCAGATCCAATAATTTTCTCCCATCTATCGAAAATTTCTGCGACGAAATGCTCAAACATATTCATAATAACTTGTTCCTTAATTGGGACTGGATTCCCGTCGGGTCCGAGCAAATTCCATGAAAGACAAAATGAAGAAATGACCTTTGATCTAAATTGCTTCATTAAAAGAACACTTTTTTCATTTCTATGGTTAATAACAGTGCAATCTTCTCTAATGCTCGACATTTCTTCATAATTTGCTGGCCTAAAAGTGCCTTGGAAGATTTCGCATTCTCCATCAAAATCATCTTGAAGCAATGTTATTCCTATTGCCTCATTTTTTTCATTTTTGACGATCGCATACTTAAAAACGATTTGAAAGTGTGCATTCGGATTTACAAGCATATTTTTCTCCTATTAATTTTTTACAAAGTTTCATCTAGTCTAAATCTTACTACATCAGATAGGGTTCTTGTCAAATCTTTTTTGTGCGTAGAAATCTTTCTTGCTGCATGAATAAAAGCATATCTATTTTCCTTCTTCGATAAATCGAATTCAGCTAGGGGTGTTTTTGACATCCAATGAACTCTTTTTCCCCTTAATCCAGCATCTATGCCCACGAAAGAATTTATCGTATATACTTCTCCAATTTTAGGAAAAATCTCATGAAGATTGTCCGCAGTAATAAAAATATTTGGCAATTCAAAGAGTTCTTTCTGAATTGGACCCATCATTTTAATAAAACTTGCTCTAAATGGATGTGGTTTATATACAATCATACTATTTGGATTTTTTTTTGCCAATGCAATTGTCATTTGCTCATCATGATCATATAATATTTTTTCACAACCAAGGAGTCTCGGTGTTTGCCCAGGAACAAAAATATCATATGAACTATTCATTGTCACAATTTTATTCTGATATTCCTCTGGAATGCACTTTAAAATTTGCTCCTTCGAATAACTATATTTCCCAGGAATTTCTTTTAAATAATTATTTAAGAATTCGATATCTAAATCATTAAAAACTTTCTTTTTATATAAATTTACTAATTCTGGAGGGCCATATGGAGAATATTCAAATGGAGTTGTACTAATAATAACTCTATCCCTAATAAAAAAATTCCACATAAAATAAAATCTTTTGCCTAAAATTCTTGCAAATTCACAAAGAATTTTATTGTTTCGAATAATACTTTCTCCCCAACAGATAAATGTATCATCTTTCCCCATATTCTTAAAAACCATATTGTATAAAAAATAGAGGATGACATAGAGTTCATTTAATTCTTCTTGCCCAATATGATTATAACCATCTTTTCTTTTATTAATAAATACCCAATTAAGTTGATTTTGAATTGTTTTTTTTAATTCGTTTGGGACGTCTTCAATTCGGAGCATATCTTTTTCAAAAATAACTTCATTTTTAAAAATGCGCCCTATATTCTTTTTTTCTAAATTTAGCATTATCCCAGTAATGAAATCACATTTATGCAAATTCAGATCCAAGACATCCTGGACAACAACTTTTTTTAAATATCCCGGGAGTAAATAAATCATTAATTGTCCGCATCGTAGAAGGGAATAGCAAGCCAGCCATCGCTTGCTACTGAGAAACTGGCCTTCCTAGTCATTTTGTCTGTTAAATTGAATTCTTTTCTCGACAAGCTCCAAATTAATTCCTTAAGTTTTAATTTAAAAAATTTGCAATTTATTTCAAGTTCTCCTGCTTTCTGGATTGCCCCTGGTCCCATCAATTTTTCAATAAATGTTAATGGATTAGAATTCCCAAACCACTCTATATTTCCTGTAATTTCTCTTTGCCCAACTGGTCCATAGCAATCTGGAAAAATATTTTCTTCGAATCTTTTTCTATGGTCCAATAATTCTGTGCTATGCAAAGTATATTGTGGCTCTAATTTATTGTTAAATTCAATTGAAAAATTAATAATTGTATCATCTTCCATCTTCGGTTTATTTGGCCCAGTAGCAAAAATACTATTTGATGCATCCTGTAGTCCAAAATGCCCAACTACTCCTCCTGCTTTGCTCTCAATAGTAAAATCTCTATCGTATATTAATCTTCTTTCTTGTTCCTGTTGCGGAAAAAGCATTAATTGGTCCATATTTTGATATGCGAATGCATTTTGTGGCAAATATCTCGTTGCAACTACTCCCCAAGTAATCTCCGCAGGCTTTCCGGAAGACAAGGAAAGGCTAAATTTATCCACTAGGCACTGAACAAATGTTCCATGCGTTGTAGAGCCGAGTGAAAACCATGGATGCCCTGAAAGCCATTCATTTCTCGGAGAAACTAATGAACCATTGGTACAAATTCCTGACCATGCGGTTCTCATATGTTCAAACATTCGTGCAGTAGGATATTCGAGTGATCCATATACAGTAACGCCTAAATCGACAGAAATATCTCCCTCTAATTTAACAGGAGAAACAGAAAACATATTTTTATCTGGCATTCCATTAATTAAATCTGTATCTACGTGTGCATCAAACTGGGGCATTAGGCTCCATGTTTTCGCGCGAATTAAATTTTTGGCATCAATTCCTGAGAATACAGGATTATCTGAAAAATCATCATAATATAACAATAATTCATCATATCCAGGCTTTGCTAGCCACCCTTCTGGCGGCCTATAGTCATTATATGGGAATGGATAATTTGCTTCCATGTACAATTTTCCTTCTTTTTTATAAATTTAAGAAATTCATCACAAAAAACCTGCAAAAATAAATAAAGGAAAGAAGAAAGCATCTGTATAATATAATAACTAACAAATGAAAAACTTATTTATGTTCTATATATGCTCGACACAATTTTTCCTACGATTTTTCAAAGATATTCATCCCTACTTCATTTCTTTCTTCTTTAATTTCTTGCTTGAAAGGAATTTACTATGCCAATTTTTTCGACTAATCGCACTACGACTAAAAAAGCATATTTTCTTGATACTAGCGTTATTATTCATGACCCTAAATCACTCCTCTCTTTTCAGGAAAACGATGTAATTCTTGCTTTTACTACAATTTCCGAAATAGACCATTTAAGAAAAGCAAACAATGGCAGGGGAAGATCAGCCAGAGAAGCTATTCGCATAATAGAAAAACTAAGAGAAAAAAATAATGAATTTTTTAATGCCGAACTCCCCGGAGGCGGAACTTTAATGATAATCGATGCCAATGAAAGCGATATGGCACTAATGCGAGACGAAAAAATTAATAATGACGATGTTATTATTAAAACAATAAGGAAATTTATTAAGAAAAATAAAAATAAATACTCAAAAATTATACTAGTTAGCAAGGACTCGGGAATGCGAATCAAAGCCTCATGCTACGGAATTACCGCAGAAGACTATACTACAGACAAAATACCCGAAGTCTTTAATTCATATACCGGGAAATATGATAAAAACATCGAAATAGAACGAGAAGAATTCGATAAACTAAAAGAAACTAAAAAAATTGACTTGCCAGAAGAATTACACGATATGATAGAAAATCAATATATTGTTGTTAAATTAAAAGATCATAAGACATCTGTTTTGGCGAGAAGGACTGGCAATTATTTGAAAAAAATTGCTGATAATTTAGAATTATATTCAAAAATTACAGGTAAAAATATGGAACAATGCATGGCTATTGATTTGTTGCTTGATCCGGATGTCCATCTTGTTGCACTGACGGGGGCTTCGGGAACTGGAAAAACACTACTTTCTCTCGCTGCTGGATTATATCAACTTGCCCGAACTGGAACAAATAGTGAATATGATAAAATCTTATGCATTAAGCCAATTGTCCCAATTGGCAAAGATATTGGATTCCTTCCGGGGGCAAAGGAGGAAAAGCTTTTTTCTTGGTTGGCTCCTTTTATTGATAATTTACAATTCATAGGGGGTTATAATTTCCCTGATACATTGATAGACAAAGGATCTCTTGAATTAGAGGCAATGACATATATGCGTGGTAGATCCATCCCCAATACTTGGATCATTATTGATGAGTGTTTAACCGAAGATCACTTAGTTTGGACTGCCGACGGAAAAGCAATTCCAATTAAGAATATAAAAAACAATGATAAAATTACAAGTATCAATATCTGTGAAAAAACTATTAACAAAAATAATGTAAGCAACTGTTTTTCTAGACAAACAAGAACTATTTTAAAAATTAAGACAAGTAGAGGAACAATTAAATGCACCCCAACACATAAACTATGGATAAATAGTGAAAATAATAAGCTTGAAAAAAAAGAAGCGAGACATATTTCTTTGACTGAGAAATTGCCTGCTCTATCGAATATGCCACATATAGCAACAAATGATTTAGGTATAGAACAAGGAAAAATACTGGCACAAGAAGTTTGTCTAAATGAACACGAACTGCCCGAAGAAATTTGGAATGCTCCATTGGAAACTATCAAGTATTTTATTTTAGAATGTTTTAATCAACTTTCTTTGGTTGAAGAAAGCATAACTATAGCATCTAATAATGTTCTTTTTCTTAAACAATTACAGTGCTTACTGCTCAAATTCGGCATTGAAAGTTGTATCGACGATACACTTAGGATTATTAACTGTAGAAAATTCTACAATATTATAGGATTCACGAACAAAGAAAAATATGGAAAAGTAGCAAATAAAGGAAAAGTTGAAGAAAATGAATTCGTTTTTCTCGATATTCTAGAAATTTCTGAAGAAGAGAATGAAGTCCAAGTATATGATTTCACAGTTGAAAATGATCATACATTTATCATAGATGGAGGACTAATCACATCTAATTGCCAAAACTTAACTCCAGCAGAAACTAAGACTGCATTAACTAGAACTGGACATGGATCAAAAGTTATTATTCTTGCAGATACCTCACAAATAGATACAAATTATTTAAATAAGGAAAGCTGCGGAATTACTCATATTATTAATGCTTTCAAAAATAATCCTATTTTCGGGGTAGTTGAAATGGTAAGAAGCGAAAGATCAAAACTGGCAGCCGTTGCTGCAAAAGTTCTATGATTTAGGAATTCTAATTATAAATGTAGCACCAGCGCCGGGGTTTCCCTCGGCGCTGATTGTTCCTCCGTGCCCTTCGATAATTTGCTTGGTCATTGCTAGTCCAATTCCAGTACCACTATACTTTTTATGGCTACTTAATTTTTTAAAAAGCCCAAAAATGCTATTATTATATTTAGGATTAAAGCCAATGCCATTATCTGAATATATAATTTCCCAAAAATTACCAATTAATTTACTATCTATGTTTATATTAAGAGGTCTATCTTTATCTCTAAATTTAATAGAATTACTAATTAAACTAGAAATTACTTTTTTCATATATAGTTCATTGGATTTAATAATGGGTAAATACCCTATATTAATAGAAATATTATATGTTTCTATCGCGTCTTTAAAATCTTCTAAAATATTATTAAATACTGCGTCTAAGTCTACGTTTATATATGTAATATCCTGATTTAAAATAGTTGAATATTCAAATAAGTCATCTACTAATCTTTCTAATAAATTTGTAGTAGTATTAATGATTACGAGATTTTGTTGTATTTCTTGTGAAATTGCATTTTCCTCAACATTTTTTGTAATATTCTCCATAATCATCTTAGTAAATGTTTTAACAATCGAAATAGGCTTCTTAAAATCATGAGTTATAGAATATAGTATTTCATCAAGATAGCGAATAACAGTATTAATTTCCATATAAAGTTTATTTTTTTCTGCTACCTGTGCAGTATTATCAACTATGCTACATATAATAACATCTTTATCATCAATTTTATGATAAGCTCTATTTATTTGTATATAAAGATTATTATTATTGATTTCTAAAGATAAATCTTGGATATTAGAAATTCCAGATAAAATTTCATTTTCGAATTTCTTAATTTCTTCTTTAATTTCTTCACTAATATCTATAAATTCTATAAATTTTTTATTTAAAATATCTTCTTTTTCCATAGAAAAAATATTACATGCAACTTGATTACAGGCGACAATTTTAAAATCTTGTCCTTGAATAAGAATTCCAACTGACAAGTTTTCAATAAATTCTTCAACAATATTAAGAAGCATTTTATTCCTTTTCTATTTTAAATCTAAGCCACAAATGTCACATTTATTAATTTCTTTATTTTTCTTAAGAAATAACTTCTCTCCTTCATGGATTCGCATAATACAATTTAGACATAATTTAGGGGCATCTATATTTCTCTTTCTACTAGAAATATAAATGCCCCCGCATCCCCTGCATCCCATTTTATTCTCCTTTAGAATTCTATATTCTAAAGGAATTACCAAATATCCTGGAATTTTTATATAACTTTTTCTTTATCTATTCTATTTATAATTTGTACAATTGATTGTTCAAAAAAAAATCATTAGATCACTAAAATTATCCCTCTCGTATTGTTTAAGGCTTTTATCTTCAACAATAGTTTTACATTTAATTAACATATCATCAAGATCATCTACTGTTATTGTTGATGGAAGAGTTTTCTGAGTGTCTAAAATATTAAACATTTGCATATAAAAATCATAATTTTTCATATGCCCTTCTTTTTAAAAGAATATTATTTATGACCACTCTCTTCTTGCATTTAAAAATACAACAATGTCTTTAAAATTCGCATTTATTAAATTTTCTAAAAATGCCCCCATCTCATGGTAAGCATTAATTACGGTATCAATTGCGATTATTATATCATCGATTTCCTTAGCTCTTTTTATCATATTAATGAAACGATCAAGTGAAGTAGCTACATTCTCTTTATTAAATGAGGAAAACCATTTTTTAATATTAATTAATGAACACAACAAATCTAATGCTATTTTTTTAATAAGATCTTCTTCTGTTGCTGTTGGGACTCTTCCTTTTTGTATAAATCTATAAAACATTTCTAAATCACGTAAGTTTACGAATCCTCTCTGTAGTTTCATATTTGCTCCCCGGCATTACTTTTAAAATCATATCTATTTCTTCATTTTTATATATCTTATGATAATTAGATAAATCTATAGGCACCATTAATTCTCCTTGAAGAAAAATATTGATACGATAAGAATCTATCTTATCAATATATATTATGGGAATGGGAGCATTTTCCCTAGTAATACGAAATTTCTTTTGTTTTATTAATTTATCTATATCACCATCATAAACAAATTCTATACTAATTGGAATCATTTTAAACAACTTTTTAGAAATAATAAATTCATTAATTTTTTCATTCGGCTTCCTCAAGTTCTTCTTTTTGTTCTATTGTCGATTCATCGTAGTCATCGGCAAATCTCGCAGCCTGTTCTACTCTCAGTTGAGTTAACAATTTATCTTTGAAAGAATCTGCATCTACAAGATTAAATGTTGCTACTATTTCATCAATAAATTCCTGATTCTCAAGAAGAAAATCCTGTAATTCTTCCTTGGTATCAAGATAAATACCTCGTTCCCCACTGTCAAATTTCTTTTTAGTATAATCCCATGGATAAACGTATTTATTACGAGTAAATCTAATTTGCTCATATTCTTGACAAAAAGACATAAATTGAAGCCAAGCATCATCTTCATCATATTTCTGGAAATAAATAGGAAATTCAGCACTCTGATCTGGCTTATTCATTCGAGCTTTCCAAATAATACAATTTGCCTTTGTCCCAATTCTTTCGCCGGATTCATTGTAAATTTGGAACTCTTTTTTATTCCTTTGCACAACTTCACAACGAATATGTGAATAATATTTAATTCCATCTCCACCTGGGGTTGCTTTTTGTGCACCATAGAGTTCCCCAGTAGCTATAACATGGTTAATTAAAATAATCAATGTATTTTTACCAGAAGATGGACTGCTATTAATTTTAGTTAGGCATTTTCCAAGATTTCTTTTATTCATTTTCGCACGAACCATCATTTGCGGTTCTTTAGTAGGATCATCCAATTCGAGTTCTTTTTTCGAAAACATGGCCCCAATGGAATCAATAATAATTACATCAAAATATCCTGTATCTTGTGCTGCATGAACAAGTTCCCATACTCTTTCCCCATATTTAAAATTATTTGCAACTACGAAGCTATCATCAAAAATAATGCCAATTTCCTCAGAACGATCTCGAACGAATGCTCCTTCTACATCGCAAAAAAGTACATTCTTGCCCATTTTTTGGGCTTCTCTAGCAATAATTTGTGATAAATATGTTTTTCCACTACCATGCTTTCCAAAGATTTCCATAATTGTACCCAATGGAATTCCGCCATTCTTTGAAAATGCCCAATCCAGTTGTGGAATATTTGTCAATAAATATTCAAATTCCTCGACCTCATTTACTGCTCGAATTTTGAGTGCTGCTGCATTCTCTTCTTCATTGCCAAGGCCAAGTGTCGTTCTAATATGCTTTAAAGCTTTATCTAAAGATACTTTAGCCATTTACCGAATCCTCTCGTGTGAAGGGCGGCGGGAATTTTCCCGCCGCCCAGTAGAATTATGAATTACCAGTCATCGTCGTCGTCATCATCGTCAACTGTATTCGCCTGAATTTTTATTGGGCTAATTTCTTCCTCATCGTCATCGAAGTCATCGGAATCCGAATAAGGATCAACTACTCTTGAAGGTTCAGAAGTATCACGTTGCACGGGCCTACGTGTTTCTTCTCTTTCTTCATTTGACGAAGACTCTTCTGCATCAGTAAGCAGTGGTGTTGGCTTAGTAAAGAGATCAAGTGGATAAAGCTTCAACGCTTCCTCATCGGTTTTCGCCTCAGGATTAATAGCCCGAATAAGGTCCAAGTCTTCCTGAGTAAGCTTTTTATGCTTATTGGTCGCCGATGTAGTCCAATCGATGGAGCCACCATTTTGTCGAACGGCTTTAATTCTAAAATCTGGTGCAGGTAGGTCCCAAGCTGCGGGATCGGTATTATCTAGTCCTTCTTCGATTGCACCCTCAACCCAACCGTGAATGCTCTTGACAATATCACTAGGAATATCAATAATCATAACTTTATTATTGTCTCGGGAAATTATGTTAGCCATAAAACGAAGTTGTCTGGAATAACCAAGCTTGCACCAAGGACAATTGGGATCTTCCTGTGGGCCCTCGGCAGTAATTTGGGTTGAACAAATTCTAGTCGGGCGCTTACTCAAATCAGCATCGGGAAAAGGAATTTTGACAAGTTTGTTTTCCTTTTGAGAAACATCCTTCTTACTTGGCCAATGAACATAAAATGCTACTGGCTGCGAAATTAGACGAATTGTATTGGTATTTTCTGATCCGGGAGTTTGTGCTGGAATAATTGATAGAAAAATCTCTTTGAAATCATATGTATAACTGGACTTGCGTAGATTACCCATATTTCCCCATGATAGTTTAGACATTGTACAGTACCTCCTAGTTAATTTGCCTTTGGCTACTATGTAGCAATTATTGGCTTATTATTTGTCTTTCTAAACTTAATCTTCTTCAGATTCTTTCATTTGTCCCCATTTCTTTAAATTGTCAATTACTTCTTCCTGAGAGTCACCTCCTTCCAGACGATTCAAAGGTACCCGAACAAAAGGCTGTTCGACTATCTTAATCATCCTACTCAATTGTAAAGCAGCCTGGTCTATATTGTCAAGCATTTGTTTAATTGCATCATGATGTTCCTTTGATTTGGCTGCTTCCCTTCCATATTTTTCTGTTAATTGTCTAGCTTTTCCTTCTTTATCAACTGCTGTCCCTGAAATTTTTGCCTTTAAAATATAAAATAAATAATCATGAAGCTGATCAAATCTTAATGCAATTCGTCCCCACTCAATTTTAATTTTAAGCAATTTATTTCTACTTATCATGCACTTATCAAGCAATTGAATAATAATATCTGGATCAATATAATTTCCTGGAATTTCGATATAACAATCATCTAATTCATTCAAAACTTTCAAATATGAAGGTTTTTTAATTTTTACAAACTCTGCATCGAATTTTTCAATTATCTCCGATATGCTCATATCTTCATAATTATAACTCATTTGAAGTTTCCTTTTTGATTTCTGGGAAAATCGAAACAGCATTCCTTTGAAGCTTTTTTAGTGCAAAATTGCCTTGTCGAAGAATATCTTCCATACATTCTTTGAATAATTGTTTATGTAATTCTTTTTCTTCCTCCGGGGCTGCATCAACGAAAGTAGCTGATTTTTCGCAAAAAACCCTAACATTCTCAAAGTCTCCGGTATTAATTGTTACTGCAATTCCACAATTAATTTTCTTTTCTCTAATTTCCATTTTCTTCTCCATTTCTGCTCTAGATTAGCATATGAAAAATAATGATGCAAGCATTCTAGGAAAAATTATCCTTTATTTTTATTCATTTTGAGTTTTCCCTCAACTGATATCGAATAATTATTTCCAAACAGGTCTTGAATTTCTGGTGCGACTTCTAGCTGATATTTTTCCGTTCTCTTGTTTTCCCTCCTTCTAAATTTATATTCATCATATTTCCTCAACAATTCTACTTTAGTCCCGAATCCATTAAATGCTGAATGATGCAAAAGGACTTCAAATAATCTTTTATCTGGCAAAATTCTATTACAAAAGTCATTAAAATCTTTGAATGGCTGCTCTATTGGAATTCTTTCTGCATTTTTTCCAATGCCCTTGAGGATATTTAATGGCAAAATTAGCCCAACTGGTTTATTTCCCTCATATTGGACTCTTGTTTCTAGTCCTGATAAATTAACAGTTGGTTTAATAATAGTTAATCCAAGTTTTTTAGCTTCCTTAATGTATTCGGTATATCTATATTCTCTATTATAGTCCTCAGTAATCGAAGCTGCATACCATTCATATGGATATCTGGACATTAAATATGCATTCCAATATGCAATCAATGCATAAGAAGTAGCATGAGCCTTATTAAATGCATAGCCTGAGAATTTCTCCATCAATCTCCAAATTGTATCTATATCTGCCTGAGAGTATCCTTTTTTATTTGCTCCCGCAAAGAACTGTGATTTGCATTTCAAGAACAACGCTTCATTCTTTTTTCCAATGGCCTTTCTTACTTTATCTGCCTCGGCCATAGAGAATCCACCAATTTTTCGCATAATAGCCATAATTTGTTCCTGATAAACAATAATTCCATAGGTAGATTTTAAAATTTCTTCTAAATCAGCATGTGGATATTTAATTAATGAATGTTCTTGTTTATTTTCACTATAAGTCATCCCGGGTCTCCATGCGGGATCATCTTGTTCTGCGAATCTTTTATAGAAATTTCTAGAAATAAATCTCATTGGTCCTGGACGATACATAGCTGCGATGACTGCGATGTCTTCGAATGTATTTACCTTAATGTCCCTAATTGCATCCTTAATGTTATTAGAAGATAACTGGAAAATTGTTGAAGTATTACATGTTGCAATAATTCGAAGTGCCTTCTCATCATTCTGTGGAATATTTCTTAAATTTATAGTTTTTCCATATTTATTTTTAATTAAGTTTAGACATTTTTTAATTTTGCCAACATTATTTAACCCAAGGAAGTCTAGTTTAACATATCCAGCAAGTTCAATGTCCGTCATATCATATTGAGTTACTAAATCTTTTTTCCCAGTAAAATGCATTGGCAATTTATCATGCAATGAATGTGGTGCAATAATAATCCCAGCTGCATGTTCGGAAATGCTTGAAAATGCGGAGCCCTCTATTTTGCTTGCATATTCAATGGCCTTCTTGGGAACATTATACTCATTGAATTTATCTGTTACATATTTAATTCTTACTGCATCTACAAGTTTAATTGGATTAACCTGTGAAACTGGAATAGTTTTTGAAATAGCAATTGCATCTTCCGGGGAATATTTAAAATCTGGATGTTTTAGGACGCCTTGAAGTGCACTTCTGGCTTTATATTCTCCATATGTGCCAATATTAACAACCGCATCCTCCGAATAAACTCTTTTGCAATATTCAACAACCTCGTCTCTTCTTGCTGGCTCAAAATCACTATCTACATCCGGAAGCGAACCCATGCTCAAGACCTTCAATGGGCCAGTTGGTTCTTCGTCGGTCAATCCCATTGCATATGCAATCCACGAATTGGCGATATTTTTCATTTTACCGTTTTTTTGGACATAATTAAAACAAGCAGTATAATATTTATCTAATTTCTGGTTTTCCAATGGAAGAATTTCTCTTTTAATCTTTGACCAAAGATCTTTTCGATTCTCTTTTTTAATTTTGCCAAAAACATATTTTCTAACAGTTTTTCCATCAATTCCAAATTTCGCTGAATAATTCAAATCATTTTCACAATCTTTCTTGAATTGTTCAAGAGAATATGGCAATTCGAAGTCATATTGAGATGATCGTCCTTCATTTAGGAATCTTTCGAAAATAAGATTGTGTTGAATTGGATCGATCATCGTAATTTTAAGCAAATATAAAACTAATGATCCTGCGCCACTGCCTCTTCCTGGGCCAACACCGATATCATTTTCATTGCAAAATCTAAAAACATCCCAGAGAATAAGAAAATATTCCTCAGTTGCCATTTCATAAATAACATTTAATTCTTTTTTAAGTCTTCTAGTATATTCTTGATTATTTTCCAATCCAAATTCTTTGAGTCCTTCTTGGCAAAGAAACATAAGAAAGGCCTGCTCTTTGGACATATGGTCATATTTTTTGCACCAGGAATTAAATTTTTCATTCTCTGGTATATTAAATTTAGGAAATTGCCACAAAGTCTTTGTTGGAAAGGACCATCGGCATTTTTCCGCAACAAGTAGGGTATTTCGACAGACTTCTGGCCTTGCTCCCCAAATTCTATACATTTGTTCTGCGCTTTTTAAATAGAATTCTGCGGTAGAATAGCCTTTCCCAGTATTCATGCTATCGTTGCTACGAAGTGCCTTCATAACATCGTGTGCCTTCGAGTCGTCTTTATGCAAATAATGATAATCCTGTGTGGCTACAACTGGAATATTTAGTTCGACTGAAATATCAAAGATCTCCTTGGCCACTTTGACCTGTTTCTCTATTCCATGATATTGGACTTCGAGATAAAAATCGTCTCCGGAGAGTTCCTTATATTGCTTTGCTATTTCTCTTGCTAGGTCATTTTGGTCATCTAATATCGCCTGTGGAATTTGACCACCTAGGCAACCAGAGAGTGCTATTAGTCCTTCTGCATGTTTTTCTAGGATCGAAAAATCTATTCTTGGCTCATGATAAAAATTCTCCTCCGTGTATCCAATGTTTTGCATAGCAACTAAATTATGGAATCCAGTTTCATTTTTGCATAAGAGAGGCAAATGCCAATGCCTAGGCCTTCTTGTCCTTCCGTCGGGAAGAATAATTCGTTCTTTTGAAGCAACATCTTTGCATAGGTACATTTCTGAACCAATAATTCCTTGAATTTGAGCCTTTTCGCAACAAAAAGAGAATAATGGTGTAGATCCTAATTTACCATGTTCCGTCAGTGCAATAGCATCAAATCCAAGTTCTTTTGCTTTTTCCACAAGGTCTTCTACTTTGCACATTCCGTCATTAACAGAGTATTTAGAATGACCATGCAGATGTACAAAATCATTTGGCTTGATCGTCACAAGTAGCTCCTTATTTAATTAGGTCATCATAATTAATTGATAAATCTTGTGCTTTTGAAATGGCTTTCCCGGTATTCTCTGCGATGGCTTGTCTTACGAGACCAAGTTTATATATCTCCTGTTCAATTCCTGGTTGCACTAGGTATGATAACACATCTTCTTCTGGGATGCCAAGAACATTTGAGAAAAAAATAAAAATAACTTTAAGCCTCATCAAATTGATGCCTCTAATTGTAAATGTAAAGGATTCTTCTCCATCTGTCCAATCTATTTTTTCTAATTCATTAATTTTATCTTCAATTTCGCCGACAACATTTCGTCGAAATTGCGGATCCAACATAATTTTGGTCAATCTATCTTTCGCATATAGTATATTTTTATCATTTGTATCGATATTCTTAAGGTATTCTTCAATATTCTGCATGAGTTCTCTCCAATTATTTTTATTTTTATTATATTCGAAATCATCAAAATTATTTAAATTTATAAATTGGATGTGAAAAAACCTACCCGACATATTGTTAAACTAAGCAAAATGAAGAAGCCTATTCTGAAAATGAGTTTGCATCACAGAAAATTCTTTGAATATTTTTTAAAGTGAGCAGGATTTTCCCTATACAACATAGAACATCAAGAATAAAAAGATATATAAAAGAATTAAATACCCTGAGAGTCGGGGAAATTAACGCCTTTGAAAAGGATAAATTAGTAACTTCGATGAATTAGGAAACCACGAGACAAACCTCGTGTTTCATCATGGTTGTTTTTACTTAGATGCAAGGAGATCATTCATTATGACAAAATTCTTATTTAAAAAAGCCCAGGGACCGGATGAAGAGCAAAAACAGGACCCATCAAGCCTTGTACAAGAAGTTGCGCCTGGGATTTCACAAGAATTAGGAAGAACTACTGGAGTAACCCCAGGGAACCCAGATGGAGCAGTGCTACCAAAAGATAAAGAACCAAAACCGGAAATATTTGCTCCCCCACCTTTCCAACCAAGCAACTTTGAACTGGGAAATGATAAAGTTAAACGAATTATTGAACAATTTGCTAAAATTATTGATATTAAAAAAATAACGGAAATTATTAATGGACAAGAAGTTAGTAAAATATTAATAGAACTTTTATTTATTAATGTTGATAGAAACCAGTACCAACAAATTATATCATTTTTAAAACAAAATGACTTATTACAAGAAATTAAACAAAGTAACCCTTTAAAATACGGATTTATTACGGAAATCGTTGTAATTCAAATAAATCAAGAAAGTTTTCAATATTCCGGCACATTAGATAACGAAACAAAAGAAACAATTGATCATTTTATTAGAGAATCTATTCTATTTTATTTAAATGAAGAGGAAGATTTTAGACAACGATATATTACAAATGTACGTAAATTAAATCAACGAATAAGATCTGAAATTTTAGATAATGCTAAAGCTAGAATGAATTTTAGATTAAATATTAATAATACTATAAGAAATATCCAAGAGTGTATTGATATTGCTATCGAAAATATAAAAGCAAGATTAAGAGATCTAAATGAATCAAAACACAAATATTTAGAAAAATATAATGATTTTCTAAACGAACAGCAAGAAGAAGGAAAACAAAGACCACAATTTATTTCACTTAATAAGCTAGGAACACTACAAAGTTTATTAATTGCAGAATACCCAAATAAAAATAATTATTCTCTAAGTATATTAAATATTTATTTATCATCTCTATATCTTTTGTGTCTTGGAGACACAAATATAATGAAAGCACATATCGGATATTGGAAGGAAACTAGTAATAATAAAGAAGAACTTTTTAATACAATTTTAAGTTGTATAGAAGCAATAGAAGAAATGAAAAAAAGAAAGCGAAAAACAATTGATCTAAATAAAATAATTACTACTACTTCTAATATTAAAAAGAATAAATTTAAAAATAAATTTGCTACTTCGTCAGAAATAGAGTCAAAGCAAAAAGTTAAATCAGAGTTAGATATTGTTGAAGATATAAGCGAAGTATTTAACAAACAAGAAAATCCTGAAACCTGGGCGGAAATCTCAGAAGAAGAAAAAGAAGAAGAAGGAAAACTTTCAAATGAAATATGCACAATATTAGATAAATTTAAAGCACAAGGTGGAATTCTCCCAATTATTTCTACAAGTATTCCAAATACACAAATTATAAGAAGAGTTAATAGATATACTGGAGTATTTAATCCTGATAAATCTAAAGGAATAGTCACATACAACCAAGGTAAAATTGCAATCCCTCAAAACATAAAAGATCCAAATGTTCTATTTCTAATGAGTAGCCTAAATGGCCAAATAATAGATTATAATAGAGATATTAGCTTACTTGAAGAAACAAAAGGAAAATTAAATGAAATTGCAAAGATAAATAAAGAACTTCCTAGAGGTGGTAAACAAGCTATTCTAACCGAGCAAGATAAATTAGAAAAATTAACCAATGCTATCAAAGAATTATATCAAAATCAAAAACAATATTTTAAACAAGAAAAACGAAACCCAATTATTCCTAAAAAAAATCAAGATGGTGCAACTTCATATCGAATTAACTTAACATATGAATTTGGACGATCTTCAAAAATTTATATATATACACTATGCCTATATATCTTTGAAGCCTTCGCAGCAATGCTTGCATATTTACGTGGTGAAAATGTAACACCACAAAGCGTCTTAAAAGAAATTTATGAAATCAAAGATGAAGAAAAAATATCAAGCAAAAACAAAAAAATTAAACTTTTACTAAAAATAGCCGAAAAACTCGATAATATTGAACAATATAAATTTTCAGATATCTTTATGCAAAAAATTCAAAAACAATTTATTATTAAATAAAAATTCATTCTAAAACAGACCTCTTCACTTCGCCCAGCCACGGCAATGCCGTGGCTGGGCTTTCTTTTCATATAGAAAATTTTAATTCAATTTCTCAGGCAAACTATTCCAAAGTTCTTCAATTTTATCTAAATCTTCACTATCTACATACTTATCAAGCGACCTATATAGTTCTTGAACTTTATCTATTTGATCTAAATGCTTTAACAAATAATCACCAAGAAACTTACTAATTACATAATTCATATTAATAATATTTTGATATTTAGATCCTTTCTGTTCCAAGCCTTTCATTCGTCTATAGAAATTATCTATGGAAATATCAATAACATCCGCTTCCTTCATTTCCTTAATACCCGATATGCTTGCCATTAATTTAATCGCCTTAGGAAATGCAAGATATGCGACTGGTGGATCTAAATATGGCTTCTCATTCATTACGAAGTCAACAATGTTCCCAGATGCACCACAGGACCAACAATGATATATCTTTTTATCTATAGAAATTCCACAACTAGGATTATTATCGTGATGAAAAGGACAATTAATTTTAACTTCATTTTTCTTATTAATATTTCCAAAAACAATAGAATAATATTTTAAAATATCTAAAAACTCTACACTATTAATAACAAAATCTATAAATTCTCTAGGCAAAAATCCCATTTTAATCGTCCCCATATGGATCTTCATTTTCTAAATCTAAATCTTCAAGAAAATCCTTTGGCAAAAGAATGTCCGAATTATTATCTGTATCATCTTTTTCCCAAAGATAATTAAATAATTCATTCTCCTTTGCAATTGGAAGCATTAATGCACATTCTGGATAATATGCCATAGGGAATGGTTTAAATTCAATATCTCTTCCCTTAATCTTACTAAACCACATAAACGCCAGTCCACTTTCATCATCAAATTGAGGATTTATTCCGAGCATGTAGTCAGCATACATCGCAGTTCTATATCCATCTGCAATTTGATCTGGCTCAGCGACAATCTTCTCGAAATTGGCATCCTTAGATTCCCTCTTCTTCCTATTCTCCTTACTTCCTTCTCTATTAATTTGCTGTGCCGTAATAATTGGTATTTCATATTTTCTAGATAATTGTCTCAGTTGAACAGTAACAAGAGAAACTATTTCATGACCCTTCATCCCATGGGCACTCTCCGTTATGCCCATATTTCCAAGATAATCTACAAAAATAACATTTGGCTTCCTGCCCGCAGAAATTAATTGCTTGCAATTTGATTCAATCTCTGCAACTGTTGGAAAGTCAGGCTGATCTACAAAAATAAAATAAGCATCGCTCATATTGTCCATTTCTTCTAAATACTTAAGAAATTCATTCTCCTCTTCACTTGTTAGCCAAAAATTCTTATATTTGGCATATTCTTCTCTCCTCTTGCATGCCATATATCTGGCTACGCATTGCCATAGTGGCATTTCCCATGAAAAAAACAAGACATTATTGCCCTGATTATGTGCATTGACTGCCATATTCAACAGTGTCATTGATTTTCCAGCACCAGTAGAACCCATAATTACAGTGAGTTGACCACCACGAAAACCATTAATTTGATTATCTATCTCTGGAATTCCTACTTTAACTCCTCCAACTTTCTCATACTCATGCTTCTCTCTGCGATAAAGTTCAATAACTTTTTCTGGCGAACCAGCAATATCCAAAACCTTCGTCTTTTGTCCATCAATCATTAAATTTGAAATTGATGAATAAATATATTCACGAATATTTTCCGCAATCTTCATAGGCTTGGCATCTGGATTTGTTAATTCCCTTAGCTGATCCGGAATATCAAGCAATTTATCTTTCATCGCATTGTTGGTTAATTCGTCAATAAAATAATCAAGCTCTTCATCTTGAAAATTGGCTATCTTAATTTTCATCCAACACGCCTGAAAACTCGCAATCATTGGCGTCGAATATTGCTTTTTTCCTATTTCATTTTGAAAGATTTCTTCGGTCAACAGCGACCCATATTTTTGATAATGCATAACAATAATTTGGAAAATTCTACGATAATATTTCCTTGTGCTATCCTTCTCCGAATAAATAAAATGCTGATGTGTTAATCCAGATGCTATTGCTTTCCTTAAATTCTCTAATGAATTAAGTACAAGAGAAATTGCTCCCGCTTCTAGTTCTTCTTGGGATAATTCTAATGCCATGCAGACTGCTCCTTAAAATTCTATAAACTTATTAACATCCGACGAAGGCAAATTGACAATTAGTGTCTCCATTAAATATCTTTGGACGTCTAAGCCAACTATTTTTGAAAATTCATCTGGTACTATATAGCTACCAAAGAGAAGTGGTTTATTTGCAGCGCTTCTTTGAGCGAAAAGAACATCTAAATTTGTTCCACAGAAAGAACCAATAGACAATTTACTAATATTATCAATCGCAATTAAATCGTAATTTTTAAAAATATATATAATTTCATCTATTTCATCTATCTTGTCAAATCTAGATAATGTTGCAACGAGTGTTGCCCAGTCAAAATAAAATACTTTTTTACTATATTTTAATGCTTCCTTCATTATTATAATAATGAGCATTGTTTTTCCGCTTGCTGGGCCTCCATGAAAAAAAAGATCCTTCGTTTCAATTTCGCCAAACTTTGTTTGAATTTCTATAGCTTTCCCAGCAATTATGTCTTGCACTTTCTCTATATATTTAAGTGCTAAATCTTTTGCTTTTGATTTTTGCTCAATTGCTTCCCCGGTTAAATCTTTTCCGATGGCGTCCTGAGTCAAAGAGAAATTGTCTATTTCATATTCCCAGTATTTAACAGGCAAATTCGCCTGCTTAAAGATATTATTTTTATACTTCCTAATTAAACTATCTGGAATTATTACATTACCATTTTTATCAATATTTATCATATGCCAATTTTCCATCTAGTGATTATTTGTTTGCAGAATGGACAAATCCAAATATTTAAACTATCCATCTGAATTTTAGACAATTCTGCTGGCCAAGTAGATAATTCTTTAGTTGCTGGAATGGCTTTAGTTTTATTGATCCATAATTGTTTCTTTGTATCGAAAGTATGCTTTCCAGCTAGGCAGTTATAGCAACCAATTGATACTATTGTATCATCTGGCTGCACAAAGAACAAGCGGTCGTGCTCAAAATCGGTAGCATATTTTGTACGATATATATATGCGGAATTATCAATATATTCAGGCAAAAATTTAGATAAGGCTTCCTGTGCATATAATGGAAAATTTGCAAACAAGAATTGCTTAAAATCTTTATTTGTTGTAATAAATTCCCTTGTTATCTTTTGTTCGCAATTTTTCAATTGTACTTCTCCTTACAATACTCGGATAAATCAAATTATTTTTTTCATCAAAAATATAATATTCAGTTCTCTCGCCTATAACTTTAACAACATTATAACCAGGCTCATGAGTAACAATGGTCTGCGAATTACCTATCTGGCTCTCCAAAATTAAATCAACATTTTCTTCGTGCATTGAGCTTGAAATATAGAATGCATTATAAATATAAATAACACAGGCAAGCATAATTCCGAATGCACAAACAAGTGCTATTATTCTTGCGATTACTGGAACTCTTTGACTATATCCAATCGCTTTATTTGGATTTTTTTGAATACCTATATTGAGGAAATCCGGAATTTTTATTTCGCTCATATTTTCTCCCTAAACAAATGATTTTATATTGAGCATAAAATCACGAATATAGCTACTATTATTATATTGGCATGTATATGTACACCCGTATTCTACCACTTCATTAATCTTATTGACAACATCTTCTAACGAATATTTATGAAAAATCTCTCCATTCATCCTACTACCATCCGTTATTCTTTCCGAAGAATTCTTCTGGACAACATATAGCGGCTCTGGAAAAGTCAAATCAGTACCAATTGCAGCAATGCCCGAGGATATAGCAATCATGCTTGGATAACTAATACTTTTATGAACCTGTAAATCTA